>ERZ1027125.400-NODE-400-length-19220-cov-6.227863_pt1 | contig 19220 bp, 12 predicted proteins | sample MGYA00519249_ERZ1027125 | MGnify/ENA primary metagenome ERZ1027125 (study PRJEB26926, sample SAMN06164580) | human gut metagenome | biome: ENVO:00009003; feature: ENVO:2100002; material: ENVO:00002003 | host: Homo sapiens | place: USA | collected 2012 ... | reverse complement strand
TACAGGGAATACAAAAGCGATCCCAAGATTTGCACAAATTGTCCCTCCAGAGAGCGATGCACCCACTCCAAAGACTGCGTAAAAACCGTACAGAGGCATATCTGGAAACATTACGAAGAGCTGGCAGATGACGCCCGCTATACACCGAAGTACCAGAGCCTTTACCGGCGGCGTAAAGAGACGATTGAACGCGTCTTTGCAGACGCCAAAGAAAAACACGCTATGCGTTATACGCAGTACAGAGGCTTGGCCCAGGTGACGAACTGGGTGAAGCTTAAGTTTGCTGCCATGAATCTGAAAAAGCTGGCCACCCGGAAGTGGAAGGAGTGTTTTATCTATCCGCTTTTCCGAGCCGTTTTCCTCTTTCTTGAACGAAATCCGGCTGTAGCTTGATGAATGGGATTGGTTTTTCGACAAACTGAGCCCCGACAGAAGTCTGTCGGGGCTTTTTGCATATTAAGCGGTAAATTTATTACGGCCGGGGACTGCTCTGTCTCCGGCCGCTTTGAAGGGGGGTGTAGAATATGCTCGTTAGCTGATGGAAATAGGAAGGAAGGGAGAATTACTTAAACGACATGTATAGTTACTGAACAACTTGGATGGCATTTGTAATAGGGCATAACGAACATACTTTAATGAGAGTCTTGCTGCGCAGCACCTGCAGCTGCGCGCCTTATTATCCCACGCGACATATTATAGCACGCTTCTTGCTGATGTCAATACAAAAATGAGAAAAATATTTTTACAAAATGTTGGTTGTGTCATAAATATATCAAGCTTTTTAAGTATATCTCTATTATACTCATTTTTCGTGCCTGTTGCAAATTTTTTTGTAAAAGAGCAGTCCAACGAGGCTTATTACAAGCGTTATGGCGAAAACAGCGGCGGCAAACCAGTAGTTTGACGTGCCGAGCGCGTCGCCGCCGACGGTGGAGGTCACGATCGACGGAAGTCTGCCGAGCGAGCATATCAGCAGCCACAATGAAAGACGGATATCGGTGAGCCCGGCAAAATAGCACAGCAGATCCTTTGGCGTTCCGGGTATCATAAATATGATAAAAAATATGAAGTCGCGCTTAGGGGTGGTCTTCAAAAACTTTATGCGCCTGAGCTTTTCCTCTGAAAAGAAAACCTCGACCAGCGGAACACCGAAATATCTGACGAGCAGAAAGACCGTGATACTGCCGAGGGTGGATGCCGCTATGCACAAAAGTGAGCCTTCAACGGCGCCAAAGGCGTAGCCGGCGGCGATCTCGAACGGTTCGCCGGGTAAAACGGCGATCACGACCTGAAGAATGACCATGCCCATGTAGGCAAAGCGGCTCCATATGCCGTTATTGTCCACCCATTGACGGAATTTTTCAGGCTCCGATGCAAATCTGACAAGCGGAACGCCTGCAAGCCATATTATCAGTGCCATTGCGATAACGGCGATGGCTATCGCCGCTATGCCGACGTATTTTTGCTGCTTCTTGCTGAGATGTTTTCTGTCCATTGTTCAAAAACGAATAAGCCCGGCCGGGCCTTCATATATTAAAAGCGGTGATGAACGTGAAGATCGAATGGAAAAAGCTTGCCGTGAGCCTTGCCGCACCGCTTGCCGTTGGCGGACTGGCCGCGCTTATTACAAAAGATAATATGCTGATGTTCGAGGTGATCGAAAAGCCGCCGCTTGCGCCGCCGGGGTGGCTGTTCCCGGTCGCGTGGACGATACTTTATATCCTCATGGGACTTGCGTCATACAGAGTGTGGACATCCGACGCCCGAAAGGCTCAGAAGCAAACGGCCGGCGTTTACTACGCCCTGTCGCTCGTTTTCAATTTCGGCTGGCCGATAATATTTTTCAATGCGGAAAAATATCTGGCGGCGTTTATCTGGCTGTGCCTGATGTGGATATTCACGCTTCTGGCGACTGTCCGGTTTTGGAAGACGGACAATGCGGCCGGATGGCTGATGCTGCCGTATCTCCTGTGGACGACTTTCGCCGGATATCTGAACATGGGAATTTACTTGCTTAGCTGACGAGAGTCAAACACGTATCGGTTTTGACGGGCAGATTTTCGCCCATGCTGCGTTAAAGCTCTTGACAATACGACAGTATTCTCTGCAAGCTTTGCCTTGCCTGAACAAAAATCTGCTCCGACAAAACTGCAAGACACCTGTCGGCTGCGCTTTTCGAGATATTTTCGGCTTTCTTTGATGCAGGTGGGCTGGCGCCCATCAAGACAAAAAAGGCGAAAATAGCCGAAAGGGTGCGCCGACAGGCGATATGGGTTCAACTCTCGTCAGCTTAGTCATATCACTCTTTTTATAGTAAAAAAATCTTGACTCTACAATAATTGTAGAGTTTAATATAAGCATGACGAGAGCCAATCCGTTTTTAATTGTCTATGGGCATAAGATGTATTTTGCGGTTTCGTTAAGGACGGCTCTCGTCATACTTTTTTGAGGTGATATACCGTGGAGCGCAATCTTACAACGGGCAGCGTTTTCAAAAACATCGTCATTTTCTCGCTGCCGTATTTTCTGTCTTACTTCCTCCAGACCCTTTACGGACTGGCGGATTTATTTATTATCGGCCAATATGAGGGCGTTGCATCGACAACGGCGGTTTCCGTCGGCAGCCAGGTCATGCACATGCTGACGGTCATGATCGTAGGCCTTGCAATGGGCACGACGGTGTCTATAGGCCGCGCGGTCGGAGCCGGCGACAAAAAGCGTATGTCTGCCTGCGTCGGAAACACCATTACGCTGTTCATGCTCGTTTCCGTTGTGCTGACGGCGGTGCTGGTGCTGCTGGTCGATCCCATCGTTTCCGTGATGTCAACTCCGGCCGAGGCCGTGGGCGGAACGGCGAGGTATCTCACCGTGTGCTTTATAGGCATCCCGTTCATAACCGCATACAACATCATAAGCAGCATTTTCCGCGGCATGGGCGACAGCAAAAGTCCGATGTATTTCATTGCGGTGGCCTGCGCGGCAAACATTGCGCTTGACTATCTGTTCATGGGCGCGATGCGCCTCGGCCCCATCGGCGCGGCGCTGGGTACAACGCTTGCGCAGGCGCTGAGCGTGCTCGTTGCATTCATCGCAATCCGCCGGCGCAGGAGCGTTGCCGTCTCGCGCGGCGATCTTCACCCCCGGCGCGACGTTATGGGGCAGATACTCAGCATCGGTGTGCCCGTTGCACTTCAGGACGGACTTATCCAGATCGCATTTATCCTCATAACCGTTATCGCAAATCTCCGCGGCCTGACGGACTCGGCTGCGGTCGGCATAGTCGAAAAGCTCATAAGCTTCCTGTTCCTCGTTCCGTCGTCGATGCTCTCGACGGTGTCCGCCATCGGCGCGCAGAACATCGGCGCCGGGGATTACGGCCGGGCAAAGCAGACCATGTGGTATGCCATCGGCATTGCGGTCGGATTCGGCATCATAGTATGCATCCTGTTCCAGTTTATCGCCGAGCCCGTGGTCGGCCTATTCACCTCGGACGAGGGCGTTATCGCCGCCGGTGGGCAGTATATGCACGGCTATATCTTCGACTGCCTGTTTGCAGGCATCCACTTCTGCTTCAGCGGATATTTCTGCGCCTGCGGCAAGTCGATGATCTCGTTTATCCACAACATTTCGGGCGTTGCGCTCGTGCGTGTTCCCGGCGCATACCTGATGTCGAAAATGTTCCCTGCGACGCTGCTCCCGATGGGGCTTGCAACGGCGGCAGGCTCGATTTTGCAGGTTCTTATCTGCATCGTCGCATACAGGATAATATGCCGCCGCGGAAAGGACGTGCATGCCCTTGGATAAGAGCAATCTGTTTTCTATCGGCGACGTCGCCGGGCTTTTCAACCTCAGCACCGGTACGCTGCGCCACTATGAAACGCTTGGGCTTATCACGCCCGAGTACACAGACCCCGACACGGGCTATCGCTACTACAGCGTGCGGCAGTTTGAGCCGCTGAACACCGTGCGCTATCTGCGCATGCTGGATATGCCGCTCGGCTCGATCGGCGATTTTCTCCAAAACCGAGACGTTGACGTCATTGAGCAGAAGCTCCGCCGTCAAAAGGAAGAGATTCTGGAAAAGCAGCGCGAGCTTGCCGTTATCGAGCGCAAGATAAACAGCCGTCTGCGCATGATAAGCGACGCGCGCAGCTCTCCGCTTGACGTGATCGAGGTGAAAACGCTGCCGCCCTGCCGCCTTGTCTGGGTCGAAAAACCGCTGAGTATTGATGATTCGCTTGACATGGAGCTTCCCATACGCAGGCTCGACAGCGCGCAGGACACGGCTGTTTTTCTCGGCAAGGTGGGCGTCGGTATCTCGCGAGAGAATCTGCGATCCCGAAAAATTCGTCACCGAGATCAGCATCCCGATAGAGAACAAATAGAAAAAGACCTCGTCCAACCGGACGCGGTCTTAAACTTTGTAATTTTTAAATTACTTAATGCCGTACTTCTTGTTGAACTTATCAACACGGCCGCTGGTATCGACCAGCTTCTGCTTGCCGGTGTAGAAGGGGTGGCACTTCGAGCAGATCTCGACGGTGATGCCGGGGCGGGTCGAGCCGGTCTCGATGGTTGCGCCGCAAGCGCACTTTATAACGGTGGGCTGATAGTTAGGATGGATTCCTGCCTTCATTGTTCATATCTCCTCGTCGTAGGCTATCTTGAGCACGCAAAAGCGTGGTTACAAGACGCAAAGGTAATTGTAGCACAGCACTTTGCTATTTGCAAGAACTTTTTACGGTTTCGCCGGAATATAAAAAATACAAAACGCACTCGCGCACGGGCTTGCCTGTCATCCGCTGTGCGGCATAGGCATAGGCCTCAAGCTGTTTTGAATAGGTCTGCGCACGCTCGGCGGTCTCCTCGCCGCGGACTCGGTCGGTTTTATAGTCGATTATCGTAAGCTCGCCGGCCTCCTCGATCATGCAGTCGATAACGCCCTGCATGAGCACGCTCTCGCCCTCGCCGCCGGGGAAGAATTTTTCCGCCGGGCAAAGGAGCGAAAACTTAAACTCGCGCTTTCGCGCATCGGCCGACATTATGCGCCTGCCGAGCGGCGAGGAAAACAGACGCAGAATGCTGCCGGTATCGACGGCTTCGGCCTGCCGGGGGCTTAAAAAGCGCGCTGCGGTCAGCCGCGCAAGCTCCTCGCGTATCTCCTGCTCGGTGCCTGTTTTTTCATAGTCGATGTATTGCAGAAGCATATGCGTCGCCGTGCCGCGCGCGGTCGGGCTGAGCTTATCCCCGCCGCCGAGACGGGGCGCGCGAAAATGAGCATGCTGCATCGGCACGATGCTCTGCGCCTCCTCGTCGGGCGCTTCAAGGCGCTTCAGCTCCGTTGCCGTGACCTTCGAGGGCAGCGCGGATGCGGCCGCATGCGGATACGAAAACGCGGCATTTTTCTCAAGCACGGCAACAAGCTCCGGGTCTGCGCAGGCAATGTCCGCCACGGCTGCGGTATCCTGACCGGCATCCTGAGCCTCAGTGCTCAAAAAGCTCAGGCGGAATTTCTCCTCCCCTGCGCACAGCTGAGCATAGATCATCCACTCGGCCATGCTCGATGCATTAAGCAGTATCTCCGGTGACATGGGGCGCGTGCATTGCAGCATCATTTTCTGCATTTTTTCCTCTGGATGCTTTATCGCCGCCGTAACAACGAGCCTTTCGCGCGCGCGCGTGAGCGCGACGTATAAAAGGCGCATCTCCTCGGAAAGCTGCTCGCGGCGCAGCCGCTGCTTTATCGCGCTGCGCACAAGGCCGGGATATTCGAGCCTGCGCGCGGTGTCGTAGATCTTAGCGCCGAGGCCAAGCTCGGGATGAACGAGCACTGTCTGCTTGAGGTCGGCATCGTTGAACCTGCGAGAGGTATCGCACACAAAAACGACCGGAAATTCAAGTCCCTTGGATTTGTGGATGGTCATTATCTTCACCGCATCGCCGGACGATACCGCACCCATGTCTCCGCCGCGCTCGGCAAGCTGCCTGAGCCAGCGGCAGAAGCGGTGCAGTCCGCGAAATCCGCCGGCGGAAAAGCGCTTTGCAAGCGTGAGCATCATGCGCATGTTAGCGCACCTCTGCGGCGCATCCTGCATGGCAGCGCAAAGCGCCATGAGGTCGAGCTCATCATAGACAAACATCAAAAGCTCGTCGATCGACATTTCGGGAGCGCGCGAGCGCAATTTATCGAGCGTCTTCAGAAAATTCGCGCATTTTTCGTTATCCTGCGCGGCGGCTTTGAGCGCCGTGTAAAAATCCGAATTTCTGTCGGCAAGGCGTATCTCCGTCAGCTCATCGGCGGAAAAGCCGAATGCGCCGGAGCGCAGCACCGCGATGAGCGCAACATCCTGATGCGGATTGTCGATAACCGCAAGCAGGCTCATAAGCGAGGCTATCTCCGTCGAGCCGAAGAAGCTGCCTCCCTGACCTGCCGCAACGGGTATGCCGCGCAGGATAAGCTCGCGGCGGTAGGTCTCGCCTACGGAGTTTGCCGAGCGCATGAGCAGCGCGATATCCCCGTAGCCGAGCGCGCGGCCGTTTACCGTCATGCCCGAGTGCATGAGTTCAAGGATCTTCTCGGCAACGGCGGCGGCCTCCTTTTCGGCCTTGCCGCGCAGATCGTCCTCGTCGGCGCTGACATCGATGAGAACAAGCTCCGGAGCTGTGCCCTCATCGTCGTAAACTCCGCCGCATTTAAGCTGCGCGTTTTCGTCGTAATCGACCTCACCGAGTTTTTTCGACATGCAGACTTCAAAAACGCCGTTTATGCCGTCGATGACCTCGCGGCGCGAGCGGAAGTTTTCCTGGAGCATTATCTTCACAGGCTCGCCCTCGCGCGCATCGGGCAAAAATGCGTATTTTTCGTATTTATCGGTGAATATCAGGGGATCGGCAAGGCGGAAGCGATAGATCGACTGCTTCACGTCGCCGACCATGAACAGGTTGTTCCCATCCCTTGAAAGTGCGCGGAATATCTCGTCCTGAACGGAGTTTACGTCCTGATACTCATCGACCATTATCTCGCAAAAGCGCGCGCCGGTTTCGCGTGCAAGGGCTGTCGGGCTTCCGTCCTCGTTCGTCAGAAGCTGGGCGGTAAGGTGCTCAAGGTCTGCAAAATCGACCTCTGCCCTGCGGCGCTTTTCGGCGCCGTAGGCTCTGTCAAAGCGCAGGGTCAGCTCGATGAGCGCGCGCATGGCCGGCGCCGAGGCGCGCATGTCGCTCAGGAGCTTTTCGCTGTCGTCCGAGAGCATTTTCGTGAATTTTTCGCAGTCTTTCTTGCAAAGAGCGCGCACCTGCTTTACATACTCGGAAAGCTCGGGGTCTGGCGAATTTAAAAGCCTGCCGAGCGTTGGGAAGCTTACGGGCAGCTCCTGCCGCGCCCTGTCCCAGCCGAGGGCGCACGCGCGCGAGAGCGAGCGCAGCGAAAGCGCGGTATCCGCGCAGCTCGGGCCGTATTTTTCGGCGATGACCTTGTTTTCGGCCGCTCTTTGGCAAACATCGTCCATCCTCTGCGCCCAGTACTGCGCCGAGGCGCTGACCTCCCCGAGGATCTCCGCGCCCCAGACGGTTTTTCCTGCGTCGTCGGCGTCGGCTTCTATTGCCTCCAGCTGCTCGCCCAGCCACTTTGCAGGGCGCGCGTGGCTCTGCGTTTTGCGGTGCAGCGCAAGCACCGTTTCCGCAAGACGATCGTCGCTGCGCCCTGCTCCGACAGTGTCGGCAAGGAGCTTAAAGCCCTCGTCGGGCGCTTCGTAGCACTCATCGAGCACGCGCTGGATAACGCGCTGCTTTATCGCCTCCGCCCTGTCCTCCTCGATGACCTTGAACTCCGGCGAAAGCTGCGCCGCGTGGCAGTTTTCGCGCAGGAAGCTCTGGCAGAACGAGTCGATCGTGCCGATCTGCGCCTTGGCGCACAATGCGCTCTGCCGCTTGAGCCTGCGGTTATCGGGATCTGCGGCAAGGCGCTCGGATATCTCGTCGAGTATGCGGCTGCGAAGCTCCGCGGCCGCGGCCTTGGTAAAGGTTATGACCAGGAAGCTGTCGATATCCGCGTCATGCTCTATTCTGCGAAGCAGGCGCTCGGTGAGCACCCTTGTTTTTCCGCTTCCGGCCGCCGCCGAAACAAGCACGGCGCGCCCGGTTTCCTCGATCGCGCATTTCTGCGACGCTGTCGGCTCAAACCTCGCCATCTTCCCCGCCTCCCTCCAGAACGCTCCACACCTTCGTTGCAGGCAGGTGCGGAGTAGATCGCATGCTCTCGCCGTTTTCGCCGTCGGCAAAGCGGCATGCGTCGAAATAATCGCAGTTTATGCAGGCATTCTCCTGCTGTCCGGCATAGTAAGGGTCGGCGGCTATGCTGCCGCGCCGAAGCTCCGACGCCATTTCGCACAGCGTTTGGTCGATATGCCGGGCGAGCGTGCCCAGGCGCTCTGCCGAAACGAGCGCGTCGCCGGCAGGGCCGTTTTTCTTGAAATCAACGGGTATATACTTCGGCGTGTCGGCATGCTCCATCGCCCGGATGACCTCCGGATCGCTGAGCACAAGGCCGCTGCGGCGCAGACCCTTGCTGCGCTTTTTCTCAAGCTCGGCGTCGCTTATATCCCCGTCCTCGCTTATCACTCCGTAGCGCGCCGGAACGTACAAAACCCCGGCCGGGACGATCTCCTCGCCGTACAGAAGCTTTCCGTTCTCGCCCAGCGAGAAAAGGTACAGAAGCATTTGCAGATTCATGCCGTACAGCACGTCGGACAGGTCAAATTTCTTGCGCCCGGTTTTGTAATCGACAACGCGCAGATACAGCTTGCCCTCGTGCAGCCAGCCGTCCACCCTGTCGGCAACGCCGGTGAGCACGAGCTTATCCTCGCCCTCGCCCAGCTCAAGCGGCGGAAGCTGCGGCGTGTCGGCAAAGTCAAGCTCGAACGACAGCGGCTGAAAATCGCTGCGGCGCAGCTCGTCGGCAAGATCGAGCACTATCCGATGTACGCTGCCGGTCAGGCGGCGGAAAAGGTATTCAAAGCGCTTGCTTTTATCGCGAAAATCGTTAAGCTCGCGCGTGATGTATTCGTCGATGTATTTATCGCACAGCCGCGTAACGGTCTCGTCATCGACGCTCTTGTAGCCGCCCATGGAGGCGACTTCGCGCGAGACCTGCTCCAGAATTTTGTGCATAAACGTGCCCATCTCGGGCGCGGTGAAGCCTGCCGGCTCATGCGGCTTTGCCTTGAGCGCGTACTGCATGAAGTAAGCAAAGCGGCAGGACGCAAATTTATCTATCCTCGAGGCCGAAAGGCGCAGTTTATCGCCGTAAAGCGCCCTGACCGATGCGCGCGAAAGGCTGCCGCGGCTGCGGTTTGCCTGTGCTTCAAGCGAGCGCAGACGCTCCGGCTCGTGCCGGGCGAAAAACTCGGCCGCGCTTGCCGCGCACGCTCCGCCGCCGTGCAGCGACTGCGCTGCAAGCTCCAGCGCCGGGGCGGCGGCGTTAAGGCGAGCCATATCAATGTCAAACTCGCAAGCTTCAATTCCGAACATGGCCTTCGCGCGGTTTACTACAAACGCCGGGCGCTGCTGCGCGCCCGAGCCGTCGGTGAGCGCATAGCAAAAATTCAGGCTGTCCGACGGCAGCGTCAGGCAGTTGTACACAACGGAAAACGCGCGCCACAGCTCGCTGTCGCCGACGCCGCCGAGGTCAATGTCCATCTCAAGCAATCTGCGCCGCTCGTCGGTCGAAAAAACGCCGGTGTCCGTTTCCGTGCCGGGGATGCGCTCATCCGTTGCGCCGAGGACGATCAGATGCTTTATATTGCGGCGGCGCATGCGATCCATTTCGCCGGCCGTCACGCAGTCGAGCGAGACCGGGATCGTTCCGATATCGTAGCGCGAGAGCATAAGCGAAAACAGGCGGCCGAAATATTCCGCATCCGCCGGAGTGTCGCCGAGCACTGCCGCGCACTGCTCGAGCGCGTCGACCGTTATATCCCACAGCTGGGCGTATTCCTGCGCCGCGGCGGCCCGGCCGTCTTTTTCCAGCTTCTCGGCACGCGCCTGGAGCTTATCGGCAAGGTGCAGATCCTCAAAAAGGCTTGCCAGAGCCTGCGCCTGCTCCGTCGCGGTCGTGGCGGCAGCGGCGTTTTCGGCAAAGCGCATAAGCGGCCGGCGCGCCGTTTCGCGCAGAAGATTTATCTGCTCAAGCGTCTGCTCGGACGCCTCGTCCGGCTGCTTGCCGTAGCCCTCCGGGTGCAGCCGCCAATTTTCGGCTCTTGTCCACGCCGAGCCGTGCAGCTGCCACATGAAAACGTAGTTTTCAAGCTCGTCGCACTCGTCTGTATCCAATCCGCCGAAGCCCGTGCGCAGATAGTCGAACACATCGTCGGCCTCCCAGCCGCCGAGGATGATCTCATACGCCGACTCGATAAGCATCGGCAGCGGCTTTGATAGCATGTCGGCCTTGCGCGCGGTGTATATCGGCGCACCAAAGCGCGAAAATGCCGACTCCAGCGGCAGGCGATAATCGTCAAAGCCCTTGGCGCACACGGCGATATCGCGCCAGCGGCAGCCCGTGTCGCGCACGAGCGACACTGCCTCGGCGGCAGCAAACTCGCACTCGGCATTCATGTCGGCTGCACTTATTATTTTGATGCGGTCTTCCGCGTCGCCGGCCTCGACGGCGCGGTAGCTGAACATGTTTTCGCAAAATTCGCCGAGCGGCTTTGCCTTGGTGCTTTCGCCCTCGCGGCGCTCGGTCTGCGCCTTGACGCCGTTATCGGCGGCAAATTTCAAAAGTGCCGAGGCTGTTATGCGGCTGAGCGCAAAGACCTCGCTTCCGCCGTGCAGCTCGTCGCAGCCAAGGCACACGGTAAGGCGCACGCCCTTTAAAAGCAGCGCCTCGAGCACTCTGCGCTCCTGCGCGGTGAAGTCCGTGAAGCCGTCAACGAACACATGCGTGCGCTCGTTCATCGAGCACTGCCCGACCTGCTGCGCGAGCACGCTCAGCCGGTCAGACGGGTCTGCTCTTCCGTTTGCGACAACGCCGTCATAAGCTTCGAGTATAAGCCCCAGGTCGTGCAGCTTATCGCCAAGCGCGCCCTCGCAGGTCTCCGCGGCATCGAGCAGCTGCTCGCTCGTCACGCAGGCGCTTTTGAACTCGTCCACGGCGCCGAGCAGCATCGTCTGAAGCTCGGCCTTGCGCCGCGCCGCACCGTAAACGCGCAGCCGCGAATACAGCCCGTCGGCAGCCAGCGCCATGCACAAAAGTCTGCCGCCCTTGTCGAGGTATTGGTTTGCCGCGCCGCCGCACTCGGAGCTTATCTCGCGCGCAAGTCCCGTGAACGACAGCACCTCGGCATACAGCGACAGGCCGTCGCCGCACACGGCGCACAGCTCGCGCTCGGCCTCGTGGCTGTATTGCTCGGGAACGAGCAGTATATACCGCTCGCCGCTGTCCGCGCCGCGCCGGATCTCGTCCATGATCGCCGCGCTTTTGCCCGTGCCGGCCGTGCCGTAGAGTATTCTGAGCATTCTTCCACCGCCTTGAAAATTTCTAACACTTTATTATACCAAACAATCCTCCCCCTGTCTATTTTTAGAGGCGCATTACCGCACCTACGGATACATATATCTCTGGTGGCCCGGTTCGGGATATTGGAATAAACCGTATTTGCCTCGCCGTACATTAGTGCGCTGCTGAGTTTTCGGCGCATCCTCGTAGGGAACGGATTTATCCGTTCCGTGTGTTTCATCTACTGACGCAGTTAATACAGCGCTACGCAGCAGAGGTTTTGCCATTGCCTTCCCCTTGCGGAGCTTGAGGGGAAGGTGTCGCTTGCGACGGATGAGGTGTTATTATATCCGCGCCGTAGGCGCTACATTATTGTGTAGGGAACAGGCTCGCCTGTTCCGCATGTCGCGGTTTCATCGGCGCCCACCGGTCGGAATACCGCAATGAATGTATCGGTATCAGCGTTGATGCGCCTCTAAAAAAACGGGCGGCCAACGGCCGCCCCAAATGAATAATGAATGATGAATAATTAATAGTGAATAATTGCCGATACGGTTATTGCGTCAGCCCGACCGGTGAGTGCCGGCAAAACCGCAGCAAACGGGCGATCAATGCTCGCCCCTACGGGTGCGTTGTCTTGAGGAACGCGAAACGTCATGGTTTCCTCCGCACCCTCGAACCGTGCTACCGGAGATATATGTATCGGTAGGTGCCTCAATTCACCTCCAAAAGCCCAAAGCCGGCGACTTCGGTGGTGGGGAGAGAGAAGGCTATCGTGCCGGCCTCGGTGTCGGGCCCGGCCTTTTTGATGATCGAGGCCATGATCTCGGACTTCTGCTCGGCCGCAGCGACGATGAGAACGACCTCCTTCTCCTCAGCGAGGGTGATGTTGTAAAACCGCGGACCCTTCTCGCCGGTGCCCTTGCCGTGCAAAGTCGTGCCGCCGCGCGCACCGGCAGCGCGAGCTGCGTTCATGACCATATCGGTGCAGCCCTCGTTAGTGATCGCGACTATTAGCTCGTAAGCGAAGCTGAGCGCAGGCGCCTGCTTCACGTTTCTGTTGTCCTGATTGAGATATGCCAAGGCCTTTCCACCTCCAATACTTTTTACCGGCACGGCAATAACGATGCCGTGACCCGGAACGCCCAGGTGCAGCCTGCGCCGCTGGTCGGCGATGAGCTGCTTAGTTTTATCGCTGTCAGCAACGGTCAAAACGACACGCTTTTCGTTCGACTCGATGCCGAGAAGATCCATCATGCTCTGCACGGCCGTGCCGCGCCCGTGCATGACCACCGTCATCGGCAGCTTGAGCTCGGCGCATATCGCGCACAGCGTATCGAGCGCCTCGGGGTTAATTATTGATATAACGTAGTTCATATCGCTTCCTCCCACAGCTCGATGATATCGAGGTCTCCGTAAACTTCTTCGTTCGCCTCGCCGCGCTTTGCATGCTTTTCAAACAAGACGCCGACCACCTGGATCGACAGCAGCGGCATCATCGCGACTATTGCGACAACGCCGAAAGCGTCGCTGAGCACATTGCCGCCGAGCGCCGTGGATGCGCCCATCATAAATTGCAGCATGAAGGTCGCCGTCATGGGACCGGAGGCAACGCCGCCGGAGTCGAAGGCTATCGCGGTGTAGATATCCGGCACGAAAAACGACAGGCCGAGCGCGATTGCGTAGCCGGGAACGAGAAACCACATGATGCTTATGCCCGTCACGACGCGCAGCATGGCAATGCCCATTGCAAGCGCAATGGCGACGGAAAGGCTGATCTTTATCGCCCTGCCGGGTATCGCGCCGGCGCTGACTTGCTCGATCTGCTTTTCAAGAACGCCGACGGCAGGCTCGGCGGAAATTATGAACCAGCCGAGCAGCATCGACAGCGGAATTAGCAGCCACTTGGCTCCGCTTTCGGCAAGCGCCGCGCCCAGCGATGCGCCGAGGGTCGAAAAGCCGACGTTCACGCCCGTGAGGAACAGCACAAGGCCGACATAGGTGTAAACAATGCCGATGAGTATCTTTGCAAGCGGCCGCCCGTGCAGGCGCAGCAGGCACAGCTGGAAAATGAGGAATATAGCGACGATCGGCAGCAGCGCGACGGCCATCTCAGCCATGTAATCGGGTATCGCGGAGATGAAGGCCGAGCCTATCTCGCGCGTGTCGGCAAACGCGGCGGCGCTTACTCCGGCGGTCGCCTCGCTGTCGTTATAGAAAAATCCGAGGATGAGCACCGAGAGTATCGGTCCGATCGAGCACAGCGCAACAAGACCGAAGCTGTCGGCCTCGGCGGCGCGGTCGCTTCGTATCATGGAAACACCAAGCCCCATTGCGAGGATAAACGGCACCGTCATCGGCCCGGTGGTAACGCCGCCGGAGTCGAAAGCGATGCTCAGATAATTGCGGTCGGTGAACGCAGCCAGCACGAAGATGAGCGCATAGCAGGCTATGAGCAGCCATCTGAGACTTGCACCGGTGAGGATGCGCAGCATGCACACCGTCATGAAAAATCCGACGCCCACGCCGACGGTTATGAGCAGCACGCTGCTTTTTATGTGCGGAACGGTCTGCGCAAGCACCTGAAGATCCGGCTCGGCCACGGTTATCGCAAAGCCAAGCAGAAAGCTCACCCCGAGGATCAGCGGCAGATTTTTGGTTTTGGTCAGCGCCGTGCCGATCTTCGAGCCGATGGGCATCATCGCCTGCTCGGCACCCAGCGAAAACAGCCCCATGCCGGCAACTATCAGCAGTCCACCGATGAGAAAGCACAAAAGCAGGTCGGCCTGCATAGGCATCACAAAAAGACACAGCACTATTACTATCGCGACGATCGGCAGCACCGAGACCGCCGCCTCGCGCGTTTTTTCGACTATCGCAGTGCGATTGCTTCCAAACTCAACTGATTTTCTGATAATATCACTCCTTACTTTTTTGGAGGCGTTTTAACGCTTCTGCCGATACATTTATTGCGTCGGCCCGGTATCGAAGCTGCCGGGCATCACAACAATGATCGCTTGCCGAAACCGTATGCGCTCTTGTCAATCGAAGGTATCTTCGGAAAGCGCGTCGAGCATTTTCTGCTGAAGCCGGACGTATTCGTGCGCATCCTCCTCGCCGAGCGAGCGCAGTGCCGCCGCGACGCGCTCTATGGCCTCGCGACGCCGCCGGTTTATAAGCTCGCGCCCGGCATCGGTCAGCGAAACGTTGACCCGACGCTCGTCGTGCTCATCGGCGCTGCGGCTGATCCAGCCCTTTTGCTCAAGGTGCTTCAAAAGCGCCGCAATGCGCGCAGACGATACGCCCATGCTGCGGCTCAGCCCCGAGGGACAGCCGGGCGCATCGTCGAGCAGCAGCAGACTCAGCGCGAAAAACTCGCCGCCGCAGGCGTCGCTTATAGCCTCGCCGGCTGGGAGATGGCTCAGCCTTGCCCTGACCGACAGCATCTTTTCCGCAAGAAAAAAATAGTCCATTGTTGTCTCCTTGCAATTTAGCTAACACTATTAGCTAAATGATAGCATAAATTTCGCCTCTATGCAAGAGCATAAAGGCGAAATATACCGTTTATTCATATTCTGAACGCTTTCTTAAGGCTCAGTCATAGCCTCCGTTTGCGGGCGGCAGGGCCGTCCATTCCGGCAGCTCCGTCACGGCCTTCTTAACGGAGGTCACGGCGTTTATGAAATTTGCGGCGTCCTCATCCGAGGTCATGTGGTAGACGGCCGTCTGATCGCCGCAGATAAGAAGGCTCCTTCCGTTCAGTGTTACGGAGATCTCGTAATGCTCGAGCGGGATCATGGAAACCGCCTTTGATTTATCGTCCGCGAGCTCCTGCGAGGTCATTTCGCGGTCGATATCCGTAAGGCGATATTTGCAGACAAGCTCGTACAGCCGCTGCAAAAAGTCCGGCTCGGGGCGAAGCTCCGCCGATGCCGTCCCGTCCGAGGCAAGATCCTTTTGAATACTGCCCGTCTGTGTGTCCAGGATGTTTTTCTGCGTCTCGTCATACCACCATGAAAAGCGCAGCGAGAAGTCGTCCGGAACTGCCGGAGTGTTTTCTGGCGCTGCGCCCCGAAATATGCCGCAGCCTGCGAGCGAAAAAGCAAGAGCAAGGCACAGAATGCTCGCGGCAAGCTTTTTTGTCATGATCTCTCAACTCCTTTTGTGTTCTTTGCCTGTATGACGCCGAGGGATGCGGAAATGTTCCCGCAGAGGGAAGAAAAGCTTCTTCGGGCATTGAAATGCCTGCTGCCGGCATGGTATAATTACATTGAGTAGGTATACACGAAGGCGCACACAGTCCGGATACGGGATCCACGCAATATATATCGGCAGATGTGTCAGGACGTCTGTGAAAAAGCGGCAGACAGGTCAATGTTTAGTAAGGAGGTAAAGGCATGGCTTTCTGGGTATTTATGCTTATCATGGGATTGCTGATCCCTTTGACAATGGTCGGCTTCGGCAAGCTGTTTTTGACCAGAGCCCCAAAAAACATCAATATGGTTTTCGGCTATCGAACGGTGATGTCCATGAAGAACAGGGACACATGGGAGTTTGCTCATAAGATGATAGGGAAGCTGTGGCTTCGGTGCGGCCTGGCGATGCTGCCGCTGTCCGTGATCCCTTTCCTTTTCGTGATCGGCAAGGATGCGTCGGCCGTCGGAAGGGTCGGAATAATCGTCATTGCGATCCAGATGCTGCCGATGCTGGGAACTCTCTTCCCCGTGGAAGCGGCTCTCAAGAAGAATTTTGATAAAAACGGTGTGCGCAGGCAAATCGGACTTTGATAAAGGAGATTCTCGTATGAATAAAAAGCTTCTTCTGTCATTGAAAGGCCTGCTGCTTTTTCATAGTGCCTGCTTGAGCGTCAGGTCACGTCGATGAGGTATTCCGTGACGATTCCGTCGCTTATCGAGATTATGAGCCACATGTTGTCCATGTACTCGACGCCCAGATGGTACACGAGCGTGGACTCCGGCGGATAGTTTTTATCGCTGAGCTTGAAGGAGGCAGGCCCGTCGCCGTCCTCCGCGCCCAGAAGCGCTATGACATCGGCCTCGCTCATGCCGATGAGCTGGTGCTTTTCGAGCATATCGTCGACGATCATGTAGCGCCCGTCCGCATTCGAAAGCCACTTTTCCTGCGAAAACGTGTGCTGATAGCGGTACACGCAGAAAGCGGCCGCTATTATCAGCAGCACGGCGATCAAAACAGAAAATGCGATAATAATACGCCTCTTGGCACGCTTGATCTCGTTTTCCATCATTCAAAGCTCCTTTCGATTTTTTAAAAACAGCTGCTTATTCAAAGAATAAACAGCTGTTTTTTGATTCTTCGATTATGCCTCGCCGCGCTCTTTGAGTGCTTCCTTGCGGGAAAGGTTTACTCTGCCGCGGTCGTCGATCTCGGTGACCTTGACCCAGGTCATGTCGCCGACATTGAGAACGTCCTCGACCTTTTCGGTACGCTTGAACTCAAGGTCCTTGATGTGGCACATGCCGTCCTTGCCCGGGGCAAGCTCGATGAATGCGCCGATGGGGATGATGCGGACGACCTTGCCGTAGTACAGTGCGCCGACCTCAGGCTCGAAAACGATGTTTTCGATGGTCTGGCGTGCCGCGCGGCATGCCTCGATATCCTCGGATGCGATGAAGATGCTGCCGTCGTCGTCGATGTCGATCTTGCAGCCGGTGTCTGCGGTGATCTTCTGGATGACCTTGCCGCCGGAGCCGATGACCTCGCGGATCTTGTCGGGGTTGATCTTCATCTGGATCATCTTAGGTGCGCTCTTTGCAAGCTCCTTGCGCGGTTCGGGCAGAGCCTTGAGCATGACCTCGTCGAGGATCTGGTAGCGAGCCTCACGGGTGATCTCAAGAGCTTCCTTGACGATCTCGTGCTTGAGGCCGTCGTTCTTGAGGTCCATCTGGATGGCGGTGATACCGGTCTTGGTACCGGCGACCTTGAAGTCCATCTCGCCGTGGAAGTCCTCAACGCCCTGGATGTCGATGAAGGTGGTGAAGTCGTCGCCGTCCTGGATAAGGCCGCAGGAGATGCCGGCAACGGGAGCCTTGATGGGAACGCCTGCGTCCATAAGAGCCAGCGTTGTGCCGCAGATGGAGCCCTGCGAGGTCGAGCCGTTGGAGGACAGGATCTCGGAGACTACGCGGATGGTGTACGGGAAGTCCTCGACCGAGGGGATGACGCTCTCGAGCGCCTTCTCGACCAGTGCGCCGTGACCGTATTCGCGGCGGCCGGTGCTGCGGCTGGCACGAGCCTCGCCCGTGGAGTAAGAGGGCATGTTATAGTGATGCATGAAACGCTTCTCTTCCTCTTCCCAGATGGTGTCGAGCTTCTGGGACATGGACAGAGTTGCGAGGGTCGCTATCGAAAGCACCTGAGTCTGGCCGCGGGTGAACAGTGCCGAGCCGTGAACTCTGGGGATAATGCCGACCTCGCTGCCGAGGGGGCGGATCTCGTTCATTGCGCGGCCGTCAACGCGCTTGCCGGCCAGCAGCCATTTCTTGACGACCTTCTTCTGCAGCTTGTACAGGATCTCGTCCATGTACTGCATCATGTCGGGGTGCTCCTCGGAGTACTTCTCCTCCATTGCGGTGACCCACTCGTTAACGCGCGCCTCGCGTACGTTCTTGTCGTCGGTATCCATGCAGTATTCCATGCCCGCAAACTCGTTCTCGACCAGCTTATTGAACAGCTCGTCGTCGAACGCCGCGTGCTCGTACTCAAACTTCGGCTTGCCGATCTCCGCGACCATCTTGTCGATGAGGTCAAGAACCGGCTGGAGGTGCTCATGAGCCTGAACGATGCCCTCGTACATTACGTCCTCGGGGACCTGGTCTGCCTCGGACTCGATCATGACGATCTTCTTATGGGTTGCCGCGATGGTGGTGGTCATGCGGTTGGTTTTGCGCTCTTCCTGGGTGGGGTTGAACAGGTACTTCTCGCCGTCCCAGCCGAGGACTATGCCTGCGATGGGGCCGTTGAAGGGAACGTCGGAGATGCTGACTGCTGCCGATGCGCCGATCATTGCGGTGATCTCGGGGCTGCAATCGCGGTCAACGGACAGGACCTCGCATGCAATGACGACGTCGTTGCGCAGGTCGGTCGGGAACAGGGGACGCATGGGGCGGTCGATCAGGCGTGATGCCAGGACTGCCGGCAGGCTGGGCTTACCCTCGCGGCGCATGAAGCTGCCGGGGATGCGGCCGACTGCGTACAGCTTTTCGTTGAAGTCAACGGACAGAGGGAAGTAATCAATGCCGTCCTTGGGACGAGCCGATGCGGTGCAGGTAACGAGAACGGTGGTCTCGCCGTAGGTGACCAGGACCGCTGCGTTGCACAGCTCTGCCATCTTGCCTACTTCCATCTTCAGAGGACGGCCTTCGTACTCGATCTCAAACTTTCTGTAATCGGGAAACTCTTTGTGCGTGATTATCATTTGTTTTGCTCCTTTTCATTTTTTCTATTTCAAAAACCGCCGGAGCATAGCACTTGAAAACGGGTTTTGTCCCAAAGCCTGTTTTCAAATACTAAGCTCTTTTAGTGGCGATTTGAAATTTTACTTATACGTTTTTTGCGGTGTCCCGGTATCGAAACAATGGAGAAAACCATAACGTTTCGCTACCCAGTAGTGCAGCGCTGAGTTTTGCACCGCACCCCATTGGCTCACCTGTCAAGGGGAGCAGGCAGCTTTGCTGCCGAGGGGTTGAAT
>ERZ1027125.394-NODE-394-length-19405-cov-5.748372_pt1 | contig 19405 bp, 17 predicted proteins | sample MGYA00519249_ERZ1027125 | MGnify/ENA primary metagenome ERZ1027125 (study PRJEB26926, sample SAMN06164580) | human gut metagenome | biome: ENVO:00009003; feature: ENVO:2100002; material: ENVO:00002003 | host: Homo sapiens | place: USA | collected 2012 ... | reverse complement strand
GCTCCGGTCTCGTGGGCTCGGAGATGTGTATAAGAGACAGATACTATATAATATACGGTCTGCATAACTCTCGTTATGTCTGCTGGATTATAGAATATTACAGGTATAAAATAAAACACCATCATCAGCATAGCGGTAATGACCGCCAGAGTCACATCCCAGTCGTCATAGGCTGCATGCTTTTTGCCGTCGTCGCGAAATACCACTCCCAGCGCTATCACCATAACGATAGCCGCCGTAACAGATCCGGTCCTGTCGTCTATAAGAAATTCCTTTAATCCGCCCATGTTTGCAGGAACTACAGAAGAAAGCACCCACAGCATTCCTTTTCCTAATACCACCGCGAGAGCGTCAGCTCCCACCAGCAGCAGCAAACGAAAACAGACATATCTAAATCCGTCGCTGTAATTCATTTAACATCCTCCGTTCTGTTTCAACTTAATTCCGCACCTTTTCGTATAAGCCGCTCTACCAGCCTGCGAAGCTGTCTGTGCTCGGTCATTTTAAGCTGCGGGTCTTTGTCGATAATGCTTTTCGACATTCCCTGCGCCGCCGAAAGCAGCTTTACATCTCTTGTCAGATCGGCTATCTTAAATGCGGGCAGACCGTGCTGGTGCGTGCCGAAGTAATCGCCCGGACCTCTCAGTTTTAAGTCCTCCTCGGCTATCTTAAATCCGTCGCAGGTGCGGCTTATGGTTTTCATTCGCTGTATGCACTCAGGGGAGGTATTGTCCGTTATCAGTATGCAGAATGATTCATAGCCTCCTCGTCCCACACGTCCCCTAAGCTGGTGCAGCTGCGCCAGTCCGAATCTGTCAGCGTTTTCTATCACGATAAACGAAGCGTTTGCCACATCCACACCGACCTCTACCACGGTGGTGGATACCAGCACGTCCACCTCTCCGCTCTCGAAGCGGTTCATCACATCGTCTTTTTCCGCCGCCGAAAGCTTTCCGTGCAGCAGTCCGACTCTGTAGCCCTTAAAGATGCCGTTTGCCAGCTTCTCCGAGTAGCTTTTTACATCTATAAGGTCGCTTTCGCTCTCATCTATCGCAGGACAAACAATATATCCCTGCCTGCCCTGCTCAAGCTGCTTTTTTGCAAATCCAAACGCACGCTCCCTCATCTTACCCGTTACAGCGTAGGTCTTTATCGGCTTTCTGCCGCTCGGCAGCTCGTCTATCACCGATATGTCAAGATCTCCGTAAAATATCAAAGCAAGGGTCCTCGGTATAGGCGTTGCGCTCATTACTATCCTATGCGGATTGTTTCCCTTAGATGATAAAGCCTCTCTCTGCGCCACTCCGAACCGGTGCTGTTCGTCGGTTATCACCAGAGCAAGATTTTTAAAATGGGTGTTTTCCGAAAACAGAGCGTGAGTACCTACCGCCACATCGTATTCTCCGCACGCAAGCTGTTCTTGCAGTATCTGTTTTTTCTTTGGTGACAGCGAGCCTGTAAGCAAAGCTACCCTGACTCCCAGCGGCTCTAATAAGCTGCAAAATGTCCTGTAATGCTGAGCCGCCAGTATCTCAGTCGGAGCCATAACGCATGACTGATATCCGTTTTTGTAAGCAAACCATGCCGCCCCTGCCGCCACAGCGGTCTTTCCCGAACCTACGTCGCCCTGAATAAGGCGGTCCATCGACACATCCGAGCGCATACCGACCATGCAGTCGTTTATTGCTCTGAGCTGCGCCGAGGTAGGCGTAAAGGGAAGTGCGGAGGTAAATTCCGAAACGTCGTAAGGTTTCATGACGCACCCCGACCTGCGAGCTCCGTTTTCCCTGTTGTAGGCTATAGCGAGCGAATGCACCAGCAGCTCGTCAAATATCAGCCGCTTTCTTGCCTCGCACGCCGAGTACATACTCTTCGGAAAATGCACGTTCTCCCAAGCCTCGCGCAGACTGCACATATGACAGCAGTCACGCACATACTCGGGCATAAGCTCCTCCACGCCGTCGTCCGTTATCAGATCGAGTGCATTTTTAACAGCGTTTCTTATCACCTTCTGCGACAGACCCTCGGTAAGCGGATATACAGGAAGTATAAGATCGGGATCTGCTGCCGAAAACACCATCGGCGAGTTCATCTCTCTTCTCACCATATTGCCGCTTATCCTGCCGTAGAGTATATATTCGTCGTACTCTTTTATACTATTGAACAAATAGTCCTGGTTATACCATATCACCGTAAGATCTTCGGTATCGTCCGTAAAAATCGCCTTATATATCGTCATACCCTTGCGGATATGCGCCGCAGGCAGCTTTTTGACAAACCGCCCTCTTACTGCGGCAGGCTCGTCACCCGAAACGCTTCTCAGCTCGCAGGGCGAGGAAAGGTCTACGTAATCCCTAGGGCAGTATTGCAGCAGATCGAAAACATCCCTGACCCCCACCTTAGCGAAAAGCTCCGCCCTCTTAGGCCCGACCCCCTTAAGATAAGTTATATCTTTTTTTAAATTCACGCTGTCACCTCGCTTTGCTCGGTTCGTTTGTTTCATCTCTATACTTACCTATCCGCGGCTTTTTCTTTGTTGCATAGCTCCACCGACATCAGCCTTGACAGGAACTTTCACTTTGTTAAAAATCATTTTTAACTATAGCTTGTATGTACCTACGAGTTTGCCGCCCAAAAAAGCTGCCCTCGGCACACGCTCGGAAATTCCGCAGACTATCTCGTAGCCGATAGTTCCCGTAAGCTGAGCTATATCGTCCGAGGTTATAGCCTCGCCGCCGTCCTCTCCGATAAGTGTGACCACGTCGCCCGGCTTTACCTCTGCGTTCGTCACGTCGCACATAAACTGATCCATGCACACTCTGCCGACTATGGGACACCGCACTCCGTTCACCAGTATCTCTCCGCAGTTAGATAAGGCTCTCGGATACCCGTCTGCATATCCGCAGGCTACGGTTGCAATCTTCACGTCATGCCCTGCGGTGTATGTTCGTCCGTAGCTTACCGTTTCTCCCGCGCTTATCGTCTTTACCTGAGAAACCACCGATTTCAGCGAAAGCACAGGTTTTATGTCTATCGGCAGATCGAGATCATAGTCAGGCTTCAGCCCGTAAAGTATTATGCCCAGACGTGCCAGCTTAGACCTCTCGGTATAATGGTACAGACCTCCCGCCGAATTAAGCGTGTGTACCTTGTCGAGCCGCACTCCCAGCCTTTCGGCCTCGTCGACAGCGGCAAAAAATTTATCGGTCTGCGCTTTAGTGAAATCCTGCGCTTCGTCGGTAAGCGTATCGGCAACGGCATAGTGGGTAAATGCGCCCTCTAAGCATAGCCTGTCCATTGCGTCTATCTCAGCCAACTGAGCTGCAATTTCCTGCGTCGTTCCGCGCAGACCTATCCTGGACATACCCGTGTCTATAGCGGCATGGCAGCGTACCCTTCCGCCGACTGCATTTTCATTCAGTTCTTTAGCATGATCAACGGTAAGTATCGCCTGTATTATATTATACTTGACAAGCTCTTCGGCGTCCTCAGGGGCGGTATATCCGAGTATCAGTATCTCTCCGGTTATTCCCATACCCCTCAGCCGCACAGCCTCGTCGAGATTCGACACCGCAAACCATTTTACGCCCAGCTCGTCCTGCATATACGGTACGGCCGCACAGTCGCTGTGTCCGTAGCATGAAGCCTTAACTACGCACATTATCTCCGTACCCTCCGCAATTTTAGAGCGGTAGACGGTATAATTATGTTTCAGGCGGTCTAAGTCTATTTCCGCCCATGTTCTTTTGTATAATTTCATTTTCTGTCTGTCCTTCACTTTACAACGGAGTACATATTTCTTTCGCCATTTTCAAAAGGATATGCGGCGACGCCCTTTGCCTTAAACAACTGCGATACCGTTACAAATTCGTACCCCATGCTTTTCATTTCGGGAATTATCCTGTCTATAGCCTGCACGGTACGGAAATTTCCCGCCATATCGTGCATAAGTATTATGATTCCGTCCTCTGCCTGCTCCAGCGTCCTTTTGACTCTTTCATCGGCAGAAACGCTGTCCTCCCAGTCCTCACAGCCCATTCCGCAGATAAACGTCAGCGGTATCAGTCCGTACATTCTCTCGTCGACCGCAATGTACGGAGGTCTGAAAAAGCAAGGCTCTTTTCCCGTTATCTCCTTTATTTTATTTGAAGTAAATTCTATCTCGGCACGGATATCGGCGTCCGACAGCTCCGTCATCGCCGTATGAGTTTTTGAGTGATTACAAATATCGCAGCCCATTTCATACGCTCTGCGAACCGCCGCTGCGCTCTCGTCTGTGATATTATCTCCGACAAGAAAAAAAGATGCAGGAACATGGTATTTCTCCAGAATATCGAGCACCTGCGGCGTTGTGACCGTATTCGGACCGTCGTCAAAGGTCAAAGCTGCAATATATTTTTTATCATGATCTAAAGCATTCATATTTACAAACGCCTCCTATTTATTTAATTATATCATAATGTAAAGTATAATTCAAGCTTTTTCTTATATTCACGATGCACTTTTGTTTGGGCGACGGACTGACCGTCCGCGGCTTTTTCTTTGTCGGGCGACACCGTGCCATCAGCCTTGGCAGGAACTTTTACTTTGTTTGTATATGTGTGTATTTTAAACTTCTGTAGGGGCGAACTGTGTTCGCCCGTTACCCGTTATACCCATTATCGTTAATTGATATGTACTGCTATTCGGGCGAACACAGTTCGCCCCTACTTTCGTTTGGAAATTTGTTTCCGACTATTGATAAGAACATCTACGCTAACCTAGGGGAGTTTGTACCCAAAGGGTACAAACTCGGGTGCAGGCAAAACAAAAGTAAAAGCCCGAACTCGGCACGAGCTTGCACAAGCACAAAAATGGGCGGATACGATCCGCCCACAATTTTCTGTCAAAAAGCTTTGTTTACCACGGCTCGACCGTGCCGACTATCTCCGAGATATTTGAAATGCCGTTATCCTCGCAGTATTTCTCCAGACCGTCTATTATCTTCACGGGAGTATACGGGTCGCCGAATATCGCCGCTCCTACCTGAATTGCGCTTGCGCCCGCCATCATAATTTCCACAGCGTCCTCCCATGTCGAGATACCGCCCATACCTACTATTGGAATATTTACCACATTCGCCGTCTGCCATACCATTCTGACCGCTATAGGCAGTACCGCAGGACCCGACAGCCCTCCGACATTGTTTTTCAATATTGGTCTTTTTGTTCGTATGTCTATTCTCATTCCAAGCAGTGTATTTATCAGCGAAAGTGCGTCCGCACCCGCCGCTTCTACCGCCTTGGCTATCTCCGTAATGCTCGTTACGTTCGGCGAGAGCTTTACCATAAGCGGCTTGTCAGGCAGTTCTTTTTTTACCGCCGCCGTCACCTGAGCCGCAACATTGCAGTCGGTACCGAACGCTGCGCCGCCCTGCTTTACGTTCGGACAGCTGATGTTCAGCTCCACCATGTCTACCTCGGACGGATTTATCATAGCCGCAAGCTGAGCGCACTCCTCTACAGAGCCGCCTGCGATATTGGCGATTATTCTCGTGCCCTTAGTCAGCAGATTAGGCAGCTCGTAGTTTAAGAACTTCTCCGCTCCGCCGTTTTGCAGACCTACCGAATTGAGCATTCCCGAGGGAGTCTCCGCTACTCTCGGACCCTGATTTCCCTGACGGGGTTTCAGCGTCGTGCCCTTTACCGAAATTCCGCCAAGCTTAGAGAGAGGATAAAAGCCCTCATACTCCCTGCCGTAGCCGAACGCTCCGCTTGCAGGGATAACGGGATTTTTAAATTCCACTCCGCATATATTAACTTTAAGTCTTTCGCTCATGAGAAATCAACCTCCTCGCCGTCAAACACAGGACCGTCCTTGCAGACGTGTGAAAGATACTGCTCTCCGTCCTTTACCGTTCTGCATACGCATACCAGACACGCTCCCACGCCGCAGGCCATTCTCTGCTCCAGAGAAACCTCGGTCTTTACGCCGTATTCTTTAGCAAGCTTTACAATGTTTTTAAGCATAGGCGCAGGACCGCAGGCGTAGATAATGTCGGGCTTGTCCTTTTCAAGCCGCGCTTTCAGCGGTTCGGTCACAAAGCCGTGTACACCGGTAGTGCCGTCGTCGGTACACAGCGTGGTTTTGCAGCCCGCCGCCGCAAAGTCCTCCTGCAAAATTGCAATCGCCGCAGTGCGGAATCCGCTTATCACCTGCGCATTTTCGCCGTACTGCTTCGCTATGCCGAGCATCGGGGGAGTACCTATTCCTCCGCCCACACATACCGCCTTTTTGCCGTCGAATACGGTAAAGCCGTTGCCCAGCGGAGCAATGATGTCTATCAAATCGCCCTTGTGCAGCTCGGATATCTTGTCCGTACCCTTGCCCCTCACCTCGAAAACCATTCTCAGAGTGCCGTTCTCCTTATCGATGTCGCATATTGAAATGGGTCTGCGCAGAAAAAATCCTTCAGCCGCCACCTGAGCGAACTGTCCCGGCTGAGCCTCGGCGGCTATTTCGGGGCAAAGCACAGTCACGTCAAATATACCCTTTGCAGCAGCTCTTTTCTCAACTATAGGATATTTGCCCTGTTTGTACATCTGTCAATCATTCCTTTCGGTATAATAACAGGCGGATGTTATGAACTATGTTCATACTGCCGCCTGTATTATTTATTCCCTTATTTATCTAAAGTAATCTTCGGCAGATAAGAAATTATATCCTCCTTCATGCGGATGACCTCTCTTCTCGCCGCCTTGGCATAATCATGCTCGTCGCAGTTCTCTTCCTTTTTGTAAGCGCACATTACTCCTCTTGAGGAGTTTACAATAGCGCCCAGTCCGTTCTGGTCAAAGCCCTTAGACACGCCCTCTGCGCCGCCGCCCTGTGCGCCGTAGCCGGGCACGAGGAAGAAGGTGTGAGGAAGCGCCGCTCTCATCTCTGCGAGCTGTTCGGGGTATGTCGCTCCTACCACTGCGCCTACTCCGCTGTAGCCGTACTTGCCCATTACCTCTTCGCCCCATTTTTCACACATATCGCCCATTGCGGCATATACGGTCTTACCGTTCTCCAGCTTTAAGTCCTGAAGCTCTCCCGAGGACTTGTTCGAGGTCTTTACCAGGACGAAGATACCTGCGTCCTTGTCGTTGCAAGCCTTTATCAGAGGAGATATACCGTCCGTACCGAGATATCCGTTTACAGTCAGAGCGTCTGCGCCGAAAGGAGCTATATCCTCTACTCCGCCTATAGTCACGCTGCCGAGGTGAGCCGCCGCATAAGCCTCCATAGTCGCGCCTATGTCGTTTCTTTTTCCGTCGGTGATAACGAACATACCCTTTTCCTGAGCGTAGCGTATGGTCTTGTAAAGAGTTTTTACACCCTCGTATCCGTACATCTCGTAGTAAGCCGCCTGCGGCTTTATAGCAGGGCATATATCGTGTATCTCGTCGATGATCCCCTTATTGAATTCCAGCACCGCCTTAGCCGCCGCCTTACAGTTTGCGCCGTACTTTGCGATCTTTTTTTCCACGATATACGAGGGAACATACTCCAGCTTCGGGTCGAGTCCCACCACCGAGGGGTTTTGCGTTTTTACTATATTTTCAATAAGTCTGTCCAGTGACATATTCATTCCTCCAATTCGTAAACCACTTCGCCGCCGCAGATCGTGTAAACCGCTTTGCCCTTGAACGTTTCGCCCTTGAACACCGTGTTCTTCGATTTCGAGTGCAGCTTTTCGGGGTCTACCGTCCACTGCATTTCGGGGTCGAATATGCAAAGCTCACAGCTCTCGCCCTCGGCTATCTTCACTATAGGAAGTCCGAGTATCTCTCTCGGTCTTATGCTCATCATTCTTACAATGTCCGAAATGCCGCATTTGCCGCTGTGGTAAAGCTTAGTCAGCGTAGCCGCAAGCGAGGTCTCCAGTCCTACCACTCCGTTCGGAGCAGTCAGAAAATCTGCCTTTTCCTCCGCCGTGTGCGGAGCGTGGTCGGTGATTATGCAGTCGATGGTACCGTCCAGCAAAGCCTCCTCTACAGCCGCTCTGTCCTCCTCCGTTCTCAGCGGCGGCGACATTCTGTAGCATGCGTCCTTTGAATAAAGCTTTTCGTCGGTGTAAGTAAAGTAGTGCGGAGCAGTTTCACAGGTAACCTTTACACCGTCACGCTTTGCCGCTCTTATAATGTTCACCGAGCCTTTAGTCGATACATGACAGATGTGTATATGCGCTCCGCATGAAGCGGCAAGCGCTATCTCTCTTGCGGTAATGTAGTCCTCGCTGGCTCTGTCCATGCCCTTTACTCCAAGCACCTCGGATACCTTGCCCTTGTTGATAATACCGCCGTTTATAATTTTCAGATCCTCGCAATGCGAAAGTACCGTCATCCCGTTTGAAACCGACTTCTCCAGAGCCTGCCGCATAAGCTCGGCGTTCTCCACAGGTCTGCCGTCGTCGGTCACAGCGAAAACTCCGACTTTTTTCAGCTCGTCATAGTCGCACAGCTCGCCGCTCTGCATACCCTTTGTGATACAAGCGGAGGTGTATACGTTTATACCCGTCCGAGCGCCTTTTTCAAGTATATACTTCACAGTTTCGGCATTGTCACAGGCAGGCTTTGTATTCGGCATGAGCAGCACTCCCGTCACGCCGCCGGCTTTAGCCGCAGCCGCTCCCGTGAGTATGTCCTCCTTGTGGGTCAGACCCGGATCGCGGAAATGAACGTGCATATCAAAAAGACCCGGCACAGCATAAAGACCTTTACAGTTGATATCCCTCTGCGCCGTCATTCCCTCACAGCCGCCCAGCCTTGCTATCCTTCCGTCCTTTACGGCTATATCTGTCACGCAGTCAAGCCCCGATACAGGGTCGACCGCGTGTACGTTTCTTAGAATTATATCCATTACTTGCTTTCCTTATGCGTCCTTAGCCAGGTTGTGCTCGGAGTTGTAGAGGTCGAGAGTATACTCGTTCATCTTGCACTCGTAGCTCTCGGAATCGCCTGTACCGTCGCCCGAACGGAGAAGCAGAGTTACCTCGGGAGGATCTTCCTCGTTTATCTGATCGTCCTCTATATTGCACTCAAGCTGTCCGTAAGCGATCTCGGCAAGACATTTGTATTTAACAAACTTTGAAAACTTGTCGTTATAATGACCCGGCAGCATAAGCAGCTTTATCTTACCGGCTTTTTCATCGATCTTGAAGTAACCGTCGGCAAGAACAGTGCCGTCATCCTTTATAGTAAACTTACCGTCCTGTCCGAATACAAATTCCATTTCTCCGTCCTTTTTATCCACCCAAGGACCTGAGATGATACTTCTGCTGTCGCCCGTTCTTTCAGGCTGGTTCAGCGTGTACGAGAGAACCACTGCTATACAGAAAATAAGCACGATAAAGAAGATAGTGAAAAATATCCGTGCAAAAATTTTTAATGCTTTCATAATTACATTATCCTTTCTTTACTGGTTTAAATGTTTGTTACAGTTTCCGACTTCCGCTTAGTTGTTTTTCAGGATCGCACCCGTGTTTGCCGAAGTTACGAGCGAGGCATATCTGGCAAGATAGCCTTCGGTTATCTTAGGCTCTCTGGGCTGCCACTGAGCCTTTCTCTGCGCCATTTCCTCGTCCGAGATCTTTATGTTTATGGTGTTCTCGGGAATGTTTATCGAGATGATATCTCCATCCTTGACCACTGCGATAGGTCCGCCTACCGCCGCTTCGGGAGATACATGACCTATGGCCGCTCCTCTGGTAGCTCCGCTGAAGCGTCCGTCTGTGATAAGTGCGACCGACGAACCAAGACCCATGCCCATTATAGCCGAGGTCGGGTTGAGCATCTCTCTCATTCCGGGGCCGCCCTTAGGGCCCTCGTAGCGGATAACGACTACGTCGCCTGCCTCTACCTTTCCGCCCTTTATGGCGTATATAGCCTCTTCCTCGCTGTCGTAGCACTTGGCGGGGCCCTCGTGCACCAGCATTTCGGGAGCTACCGCGCTTCTCTTTACCACGCAGCTGTCGGGCGCAAGATTTCCTCTCAGCACGGCTATTCCGCCCGTTTCGGAGTACGGATCATCGATAGGTCTTATCAATTCCGGATTCTTGTTTACGCAGCCCTTTATGTTCTCTCCTACCGTCCTGCCCGTGCAGGTGATGATGTCGGTATTGAGCAGCGACTTCTTGTCAAGCTCGTTCATTACCGCATATACTCCGCCTGCCTCGTTAAGATCCTCCATATAGGTGTGACCTGCGGGAGCGAGATGACACAGATTCGGCGTCCTTGCGGATATTTCGTTCGCAATGTCGAGGTTCAGGTCTATTCCGCATTCGTGAGCTATAGCAGGCAGATGCAGCATAGAGTTTGTGGAGCAGCCGAGAGCCATGTCCACCGTCAGAGCGTTCATAAACGCCTTTTCTGTCATGATATCTCTCGGACGGATATTCTTTCTGTACAGCTCCATTACCTGCATACCCGCAGTCTTTGCAAGCTTTATTCTGTCGGAGTATACCGCAGGTATAGTACCGTTTCCTTTAAGACCCATACCGAGTACCTCAGTCAGACAGTTCATGGAGTTTGCAGTATACATACCCGAGCATGAACCACAGGTAGGACAAGCCTTGTTCTCAAATTCGTCAAGCCCCTCCTGATCGAGCTTTCCTGCCGCAAAAGAGCCTACCGCCTCGAACATACTCGAAAGCGAGGTCTTGCTGCCCTGCACATGACCTGCCAGCATAGGACCTCCCGATACGAAAATCGTAGGTACGTTCACTCTCGCCGCCGCCATAAGCAGACCCGGAACGTTCTTGTCGCAGTTCGGCACCATTACCAGTGCGTCGAAATGATGCGCGAGAGCCATGCACTCGGTGCTGTCCGCAATAAGGTCACGGGTGACCAGAGAATATTTCATACCCTTGTGACCCATAGCTATACCGTCGCATACCGCTATGGCAGGGAAGACTACCGGCGTGCCGCCGCCCATAGCAACACCCAGCTTTACAGCCTCTACGATCTTGTCGATGTTCATATGACCGGGCACTATCTCGTTGTAGGAGGAAACTATACCCACGAGAGGTCTTTCCATCTCCTCTTTCGTCATACCCAGCGCGTTGAACAGCGAACGCTGGGGAGCTTTGTCCGCTCCCTCGCAGAAAAAGTTGCACTCTTTACATTCTGACATTTTCAATTACCTCTTTCTATCCGATTATTTCTTCTTTATAGGTCGATACTATCTCGTCCACCGCCGCTATTAGCTTGTTTTCAAGAGCCGTACCCATTATATCGGGACTGTACTTTGCTCCTATGTAGCAGTTGTCCCATGTATTCTTCCGGTCGAAAGCGTAGAAGTACACTATCTCGCCATGCTTATTCCTGTATTTCGCTTTGTACAGAAAAAGACCTTTGTCCACAGGCAAAAACATCATAGCTTCGGCAAACGGCGTTTTTGTAGCTTTATACGCCTCGGTAGCCTCGTATATATCATCTTCAGGCGCCGATACTATCTCTATTCTCGGAGCGTTGTCCAAAAGCCTTGAAACAGAATCTCCGTCGCTATACAGCTTTTCGGAGTCGTCATATTGCGGAGCGTAAAGCAGTACGTCATCCAGCTCGCCCGCGCCGCAATCTCCCACAGAGATAAAATCGCCGCTGTGCATAAACGAGATACCTACATTAATACTCGCCCCCGTTTCGTCTTCGGCAAAATACGAACCTCCCTCGAAAGATTCATAAGCCGCCGACGGTTTAGCGGGATGTTCTCCGCTTGCGAGGATATCCGCAGGCGTTCTTTTGCCGCCTGCCGCCTTATCTACTTCGTTCACAGCTTTTTTTAGTCCTTTCATCAGCTGACCCATAAATCCCACAGCAATACCTCCGCTATCCGATCACTTCTTTGAAAGTCCCAGAAAAGCTGCACCGATTATTCCTGCGTCGTTGCCCAGCTTAGCAATAACTATCTCCGTATTCTTCTCCGAGTTCTTTGTATATACCTCTTTAGCAACCAGCTCTTTTAAGGGAATGAGCAAAGGATCTCCCTCGTTGCACACTCCGCCGCCTATACACAGGATATCGGGCTGGAAGATATTTATAGTATTCGTTATTCCGCAGGCAAGGTATTTTATATACTTGTCTACGACCTCTCTGCCTGCCTTGTCGCCCGCCCTCATAGCGTTAAAAGCGGTCCTTGCAGAGATCTTTCCGTCCTGCTCGTTCATCTTCCACATCACAGAGCCTTTGTCCTCGAGCATCGCCTCTCTGGTCATTCTCACTAAGCCCGTAGCGGAGGAGAATACCTCGAAGCATCCCTTTCTTCCGCAGGTGCATTCGGGCCCGTTGGGATCTATTACAGTGTGACCTATCTCCGCTCCGGCAAAATTGAAGCCCGAATATATTTTTCCGTCGATGATAACGCCTGCGCCCACGCCCGTACCGAGCGTGATGCATACCGCGTCGTTTGCGCCCTTGGCAGCGCCTGCGACATACTCTCCGTAAGCCGCCGCATTTGCGTCGTTTTCCACAAAGCACGGTTTATCTATATGAGTCTGCATAAGCTTCACGACCGGGAAATTCAAAAATCCGAGATTGTTTGAGTATTCGATCACTCCCGTTTCGGAATTTGCAGTACCCGGAGTGCCGATTCCCACAGCCTCGATATTATCTAATGTCAGACCTGCTTTTTCCACAGCCTCCAGAGCGACCTTAGCCATATCTGCGCATATCTCCTCCGAGGCTCTGGGAAGATTGGTCTTGCAGGTAGCCTTTGAAACTATTTCAAAATCCTCGGATACCACGCCCGCTTTGATATTAGTACCGCCGAGATCTATGCCTATATAGTATTTCATGACTTATCTCTCCCTTATAATTTATACTTTCGTAAGTACCGCCTTGCACTTACCCTCGACAGTGTAGCTGCCCGAGCCTGCCGTCACGAACACGCTGTCGCCCTTTAACGCCTTTATGCCGTCGATCTCGCACTCTCCCTCGAGAACAAGTATGCTGTTAAACGATTTTTCATCAGCAGTAAGCTGCGCTTTTGTTTCCACGTCGAGCGCATATGTGGTAAAGTAATCGCAGGAGGAAAGAAGCTTTGAGGTATAGCCCTCGTGCTGCTCGACAGGGGTTTCGGGATAAGTCTTTGCAGGAGCAAGGCAGGTAACATCCTTAGCCTTTTCTACGTGCAGCTCTCTGGGCTTGCCGTCCTTTCCCACTCTTCCGTAGTCGTATATTCTGTATGTGGTGTTGGAATTCTGCTGTATCTCGGCGATAAGTATACCCTTTCCGATAGCGTGAAGCGTGCCCGCCTGAATAAAGAACACATCGCCCTTCTTTACGGGAACGGCGTTTGTCACTTCAAGCAGAGTATTGTCCGCTATCCTCTCGGCAAATTCCTCCTTTGATATCTCGTGCTTGAAGCCGTAGAGAAGAGTAGCCCCCTCGTCGCAGTCGACTATGTACCACATTTCAGTCTTTCCGTACTCTCCCTCCACCCTCAGAGCATACTCGTTGTCGGGGTGTACCTGAACGGAGAGATTATCCTTAGCGTCGATAAGCTTTATGAGGATAGGGAAGTTCTCAAACTTTTCGCAGTCCGTACCCAGTACGGCTTTACCGTGCTTATCTATGTATTCCGCAAGGGTAAATCCCTTATCCTCGCCGTCGGCTACTACCGAGGCTCCGTCCTTGTGACAGGAAAGCTCCCAGCTCTCCGCGACCTTATCGTAATCGCATTTTTTTCCGTACTCGTCCCGGAGCCTCGTGCCTCCCCAAATATAATCCTTGAATGCAGGGGTAAGTCTGAACACCGCCATTTTCGCACCATTCCTTTCATTGTATTATAGATTTTTCACTAATTATATTTTAAATTCTAATTATTTTAATTATAGCATATAACGGATTTAATTGCAAGAGTTTTTTTACCGACATTACCGTCATGCCCATATTTCATAATACAAATAAACCGCCGTTCACGAGGAACGGCGGTTTATTATTAAATGCTATTAACTGTATATGGTATATAACCAGAGGTTCTGAATTAAAATACCTGTCCTTCATCTGTTTCCGTACATATTGTCATAATAATTTCGATATTCGCCTGAAACTATAGTTTCCCACCACTGCTTATTATCAAGATACCAGCGTATAGTTTTCTGTATACCATCTTCAAATTTTGTTTCCGGCAGCCATCCGAGTTCGCTATGGATCTTCGTAGGATCGATCGCATAGCGCATATCGTGACCTTTTCTGTCGGTAACGTATGTTATTAAACTTTCGGGCTTTCCAAGTGCCTTGCAGATCATCTTTACAATATCTATGTTCTTCATTTCATTATGTCCGCCAATATTGTAGACCTCTCCGATCTTTCCATTATGTATTATCATATCTATTGCCCTGCAGTGATCTTCGACGTACAGCCAATCACGAACATTCATACCCTCTCCGTATACAGGCAGCGGCCTGTCGTTAAGCGCATTGACGATCATTAACGGAATAAGCTTTTCAGGAAAATGATACGGACCGTAGTTATTTGAACAGCGCGAGATCGTTACAGGCATATCATAAGTCCTATGATATGAAAGCACCAAAAGATCCGCAGCAGCTTTGGAAGCGCTGTACGGAGAGCTTGTATGAAGCGGCGTATCTTCTGTAAATAACAGATCGGGCCTGTCCAGAGGAAGATCTCCGTACACTTCGTCAGTAGAAACCTGATGATATCTTTTAATACCGTATTTTCTGCAAGCGTCCATAAGCGTCGACGTTCCTACGACATTTGTCTGCAAAAATACCTCAGGGTTTTCAATAGAGCGGTCTACATGACTTTCTGCGGCAAAATTTACTATAATATCCGGCTTTTCTTCCTCGAAAATTTTGTATACAGCCTTTCTGTCACAGATATCGGCTTTTATAAATTTAAAATTCGGATTACTCATAGCCGGCTCTAGCGTCGATAAATTTCCGGCATATGTGAGCTTATCTAAACATATTATTTTGTAGTCGGAATATTTTTTAAGCATATAGAATACAAAGTTTGAGCCTATAAATCCAGCTCCTCCGGTTATTATTACAGTCATTATTTATCCTCCGTTTCCGATAATGATAAGATATACTGACCGTAGTCGGTCATTTTCAATTCCTCGCCCAGCGCATGCAGCTGCGAGGTCGTGATAAAGCCCCTTCGCCATGCTATCTCTTCGATACATGAAATATAAAATCCCTGCATTTCCTGAACCGTTTTTACAAAATCACCGGCCTTGTGCATTCCCTTAGGCGTACCGGTATCTAACCATGAGATACCCCGTCCCATTAATGTGACCTGTAGTTTGCCTTGCTCCAGATAATAATTATTTATCGAAGTGATCTCTATCTCTCCGCGTTCCGAAGGCTTCACATTTTTAGCGATCCTAATTACATCGTTATTATAGAAATACAGCCCCGGTACGGCATAATTCGATTTTGGTTTTTTGGGCTTTTCCTCAATAGAAATTACTTTCATATCTTTATCAAACTCAACTACGCCGAATGATGTAGGGTCTTTGACCGGAAATCCAAAAATAGCGGCTCCGCTGGTTTCTGCTCTACTCATTGCCAGTTTAAGAATTTTAGTAAAATTGTTGCCGTAAAAAACATTGTCACCCAAAACAAGACACACGCTGTCGTTTCCTATAAAATCTTCGCCTAATATGAAAGCGTCGGCAAGTCCTCTGGGCTTGTCCTGTACTTTATATTCAATATGTACGCCAAGATGCGAGCCGTCATGCAGAAGCTTTTCATAATTAGGCGTATCTTCAGGCGTAGATATGATAAGAATATCCTTAATGCTTGCAAGTAAAAGTACCGAAAGCGGATAATATATCAACGGCTTATCATAAATTGGCAGCAGCTGTTTTGAAGTTACTTTCGTCAGAGGATATAGTCGGGTACCTGCTCCTCCGGCCAAAATAATACCTTTCATATAGCGTCACACTCCTTAAAAATATCTCGTTATTATAAACTGGAGCGTGTTCACATAAAATAAATTTACGGATTTTACGAATCTTCGAGCCGGTTTTATGTGAACACGCTTTAAATACTATTTTTCAGCTCTGCTTGCAACGATCAGACGGCTTATAAAGTCGACTGATGTTCGCCGCTAAAAGGCGTGCACGAACTAAGTTCATGCCGACATCGTCTGACGTTATATCAGTCTTCAGCGATATAAATTGTAAAATACTCGGTGTCCGCATAGATTCTGTAATTATGCAGCGTAAGCATATAATCTATTACAGCCTGTTTAGCTTCGCTGGTGATCGCTTGGTCAGCGCTTCTTTTTAATTGAATTTGATCTACTCGTGAAAGTACAATGACGGGAATCACACCCTCGCGTTCCTTTTCCTGTATGGCTTCCAAAAGCATCTCAACACTGAATCTTGGATAATCAACGCATGGATCGACACTTTCAAAATAATCCCTTTGCGGACCTATTACAAGCCCCAGCGGGAAATACCCAAAAACCGCAGCCTCTTTATCCTTAATTTCGTCCGCGTTCATTAAATTATAGTATTCATTCAGCTCTTCGGCTCGTACTTCCGACGTATACATTCCTTTTAACTCAGGAATTTCATCTTTAAATTGATATGTCAATTCCGAATATGCGCCGTCACAGTATGCATTCTTTGTAGTACAAATAATCCCGGTTGAAAAGACTGTTATGCACAGTAAAACACAAAAACCATTCAGGCAATTAACCGCAAGCTTTGTTATAACCCTGTTCTTAAAAAACTCGTAATGCGATTTCGTCATGTTTTCCGAACAATATTTATAAATAAGCTGCGAACATATAATCAATACAGCGATCTGCATAGGACGTACTATAAAAAATCTCTGAAGTCCTTTATCCGTTCCGATAACGGAAAAAATACTCATAAGTATATTGAGTACGCACAGCAGACTGTATGCCTGTTGTTTTTTTCTGAATATTACCGCGCAGACAAAGCTTAATACTACAGACGCCAGTCCAAGTATATATAACACCCTGCCTTCCAGTTTATATGCAAATAATACGGAAAATACGATCCAGCAGATCAAGGTTATAATTTTTCCGATATTGCTCTTATATTCACTGCGGATTTTTTTCGATATCAGAGATATTATATACGAAATAAACAGCATCGGAATAAAAAATACTGAAAATATAAAAATCGCTTGAATACCCTGGTAGCCTATCATTTTTATTTCAGCTGTCAGCGAATGACCGCTCTTCTCTTCTATACCCAAAAAGTTCTCTACGTCAGCTCCCGAAAATCCCAGTGCGACTTCTACATATTTTATAAAGGAGTCTATCGCCTGACTAAATCCCATAAAGACCGTCATGACAGCGAAGGTAAGTAATACAGCCGATATCACGCCGGAAGCATAAATCAATATATTATGCCAAATATCCTTACGTTCACGTTTACTGTAAATTAAATACCAGATCGCTCCGATCAGCATGGATAAGTAAAACAAATTCGGCAAACGAACAAATATATTAATACCTGAAACAAACCCCGAAGCTGCTATTTCAAATTTTTTGTTATTTATCAAGCCGTTATGCAGCAGCAATAAAGACGCTGTCAATAAAACTTGTGATAAAGGATAATAGCTGAATATCGCCTCTCCTCCCATCAAGGTCGTCAGACCGAAATATAAAACCAGTAATAAAGTTTTATTAAGGTATTGCTTAAAAAGCTGGTATGAGAAAAAGATCGTCAGCAGCCAGAGAAAAAGATGCAGATATCTAAACACCAGAAGCTGACATGACGGTAAAGCTTTATAAATTATACCGCCGATAAGATTCGTATAAAACATACCTATATCAGAGATCCCGTCTCCGAAAAATACATACTTATATTTTTCGATATTATATCCTGTATCGGTATAGTCTATACCCTTATTTAAATATGGCACGCGCCAAAGTATGATAGCTATCCATAATACCGCAGGAAAAAATTTCTGAACCCGCGTTCTCCATGCGTTATGCTCGGCTTTATCCATTACTTCGTCCTCCACAGCTGAGTATCAGTTCGCAAATATTATCCACATCATTCGGACTTAGGTCGGCATACAACGGCAATGTCAGAACTCTTTCGCTGATCTGAAGAGCGATCGGAGTTAAGTTTGCGTCATATTTTTTACTATAGCAGTCAAATGCGTTTGTTGTGGGATAAAAATACTTCCTTGCTCCGATTCCGTTATTATTCAGCTTTTCCAAAACCTCGTTCCGATCTGCTCCGAATATGTCTTCGTCAAAAATAACGGGAAAATATGCGTAATTTGGTTCGACAAAATCCTGAATAGGATTTAACCGGATACCTTCTACGCCCTCTAAATGATCTCTATACCTCTCAACAACACATTTACGCTTAGCTATTTCCTCATCAAGGTGCCGCAGATTGCAGATGCCCATAGCCGCACAGAACTCATTCATCTTGGCGTTACCACCTATATAAACGACCTCCTCCGGATTGTGTATCCCAAAGTTTTTCAGATCGTTCAGTTTCTGCACCAGCTCATCATCATGAAAACAAACTGCGCCGCCCTCAATGGTATTGAATACCTTTGTCGCATGGAAGCTGAACATTGCCGCATCGCCAAAGCAAGCCGTGCTTTTGCCTTTGTACTTGACCGCAAAAGCGTGAGCAGCATCATAAATGACTTTCAAGTTATGTTTATCCGCAATCGCCTTTATTGCTTCAACATCACAGAGATTTCCATACACATGAACCGGAACTATTGCAACCGTTTTATCAGTAATCAGCGCCTCGATCTTGGTTACGTCAATAGTGTAATCGTCAGCATTCACATCGCAGAATACAGGCTTAAGACCGCTCCTGACTATAGCATGAGTAGTCGATGCAAAGGTAAACGGAGTTGTAATAACTTCGCTGTCCTTCGGGAGGTCCATTGCTTCAATAATATTTTCGAGTGCAAGATGCCCGTTGCAGTAAAGAGCAACGTGGGGTATTTCGAGCATTGATTCAAGCTCCGCTTGGAACTGCTTGTGCTTTACTCCCATGTTGGTGAGCCAGCGGGTTTCCCATAAAGCTTTTATTTCTTCACAGTATTCATCAAATCCGGGCATTGATGAACGAGTTACGTTAATATTCATATTTCAATATCCTTTTCAATATAGGTCAAATTCCGGTCTCGATACGTCAGAATAATATATGAAATAGTTTGTTTCATACCCGTTATTATGCAGCAGGCTCGTAAGCTCCTTATTCACTTCGTTTTTCTGATAACACCATTTATATTTCTGACATATGTCAAACAGCGGTTTCAACTCCTTAGTTTGCTCTGTTATAAATACCACGCCCGCATAGCTCTTCTTAAACGTACTTGTATCAATTGATTCAAATTCATTAAATGCAACTGATATTATCCCTTCTGTCTCTTATACACATCTGACGCTGCCGACG
>ERZ1027125.393-NODE-393-length-19440-cov-7.968068_pt1 | contig 19440 bp, 26 predicted proteins | sample MGYA00519249_ERZ1027125 | MGnify/ENA primary metagenome ERZ1027125 (study PRJEB26926, sample SAMN06164580) | human gut metagenome | biome: ENVO:00009003; feature: ENVO:2100002; material: ENVO:00002003 | host: Homo sapiens | place: USA | collected 2012 ... | reverse complement strand
CATGTATACACTATTAGAACTTTGTATATAATTTTATAAGTTTTAACTCCAATCTAATTCAATTTTAGCATTTAGTGGTAAAATCTTTGGAAGTAATGACATAACTGAATCAAATGTTAATCGATTCTCATTAGAAAAATAGTTTCGTAAAAGAGGTTGTTTTAATAATAAGTCACCAACAGTTAAAGTTATTGAAGTATTATCTGGCCAATTAGCTTTACATATATTTTTAGTTTCTATAAGAGTATTTAAATTGCCAAATAACAATGACGTTTCGTCTGTAGAAAAACCATCTATATAAATTGTAATCATTTATGCTAACCTTGTAATACAAATTACCTTCTTAAAATCTTTTAACGATGTATAAGTAGGTCCTTCGTGTGTATAAATACTTAATTGAGTATATTTGCGCTCTGGAAATTTCTTTTTAACAGTATTCAAATTATCAGATATATACCCATTTGATTTATCTGTAAAAATTTCATCTCCAACTTGCATATTCTCAATTTTCGTCAACATACTATCTGCTGAACGTGGTTTTGACATAATATTATCCTTTCTTTTACCTTATTTAATATTATTATAATATAAACTATAAACAAAGTAAAGCAAATTATTTCCTATAATACAAAATAAAAGCCTAATATAATTACTTATACTAGGCCAAATATACTTTTAATTGTTTTTATTCTAATCGACTTTAATCTTTAGAAAACGCTGACAATGACACAAACCTTCTTCTTGCTCACGGAATGCTTTACACATGCATTTTGTATCCGGAGTTTTTTCTATAAGGCAAGGACAATAGTTATCATTATCTTTACAAGCCTGTGTCATTTCATCATATTTTGCCTTATCTGGATTAGGAATTATTTTAGTTTTCATCAAGTTTCTCCAACAATATATTACTTTTATTTCAGGCTTCGTCTAAACTAATCGGCATAAAATCATTTGTATCTACACCAACGTGAATAGCTCTAAAACCTAATTTTTTGTAGATATCATCATAACTAACAATATCATGAATATGCCCATATAGATGTAGAACGTATGAGCGATAAGCACCATCGAATTCTAAAATAGGATAGTGGGATAAAATACATACAACTTTTTCACCAGTTGCTAATTGTGCTTTTAGTCTGAGGTAAGGACGCATTAATTGTCAAATATTTTCATTCAATAAGCCAGCATGTTCTTTGGCTCTATCATGATTACCAATAATTAAATGTTTGGCTTCATTAAGTTTAGATAAACGTTCACGTAAAAAATCGATATCTCCACGTAAAGAAACATCACCTAAAACATATACGACATCACCTTTGGCAACGCGTTTATTCCAATTGTCTATTAAAGCCTGATCATGTTCTTCAATAGTTTCAAATGGACGTCCTTTGCCTAAGCGTAATAAATTCTTATGTCCAAAATGTAAATCAGATGTAAACCAAATTTTCATTACCACACCAAATAATTTTTTATTCCATTCTTTATAATATATAATTCTCTTTCTTTAGAGCAATTTTCTTTCATTACATACTCTTTTCTAGTTTTACGATGTCTTATTTTAGTATTATTACTAGGTATAGAATTATCTTCTACATATTCATACTCACCAACGCTTGCAATAATACCATCTTTATATCTAGTTCCAACTTTTAACATTTATATTTCAAATACCTCATACTTCTTATATTGTTGATCTGCTCGTAACGTATAATCTAAAATATCTTTTGATTTTTTATTACTAAAGATTAATGATATTTCAGAATTATCAATTATTGTTTGATTACGTATAAATTTAGCCATTTTACCATTACGGTTTGTATCTGCTTTATAAATTACTACCGGTCGCATAAGCTCTTTTGCTAATTTCTCAACCAAAGCACTAAACTTACGTTCACAACCCGCAATAAAAGTAATATTTGAAAAAGACTTAGTATACGTAGTCACAGTTTCTTTTAGTTTTTCATAGTCAGTAAATGAATCTATACCAACAACAGCTACTTTAACCATTAAGCTTACTCCTCTGGAATTACATCGACAATATCAAACAATCTAGTATATTTATCAATTCTTTGATACCTATTATTAAGCTTTATTGTAAAGCCATTTTCTTTCAAATCTGTTATAATGGTGTTATCCAAATAGCTTTGAAGAGCGGCTTTTATTGCTTTAGAATCTCTAAAATAGATTGATTCATCTTTACGAACCAAACCATATTTTTCACATAAGCCATCTACTAATGGACCAAGAATAGATTTTAACATTAGAGCTGTACTGTGTTGTATCTTTACTTTTTCTTTTGCTTTTTTATCAGCAGCCAAATCATCTGTAATTAATTCAGCGTCTTCAATTGAAATAAATTTAATTTCGTTATTATTACACCATTCACCATCTCGACAAACAACCACAAAAGATTCCTTTGTATCATACGGCGTCAATTTTTTATTTAAAATTGACCGTAAGAATCGAGCAACCAAATATACAGAAAGTAACGCAACAGGTTTTGATTCACAACTAACTTCTCTACTTCGATTATCTGATTCTGAAGCCAAAATCTTTTTTGCATCTTCTTCATTTAATTTAATATTATAGCCTTTAGTACACCTATATATTTGATTTTCAGGTCTTAATCTTAAAGGTCTACATTTAAAAAGTTCCACTTGCTCATAAGGCATACTTTTTCTAAACCAGCGAACACAATCAAAAGTGGTTATTTCCATTAAAATTTACTCCTTATACTGCAATTGGAAAAGTTACTTTATCACCATGCTGATAGTTATCTAATTTTGCCATTTCATATCTAAAATTAAATACATTGGCTTCAGGTTCTAAGATCAATTTTGGTAAATCAAACTGTTCTTTTCTCCATTTCATTAAGTTATCTTTTACCAATTCAACGTGATTATCATAAATATGACAGTTACAAAGATTTAAAGTAACTGTACCGGGTACCATACCAACAGTTTGTGCCATTAAATGTAACAACAAACTATAAAATTGAAAATCAGTAGGTACACCTAAAATTAAATCACAAGAACGTTGATTTACAGTAATATGTAAACGTCCGCCCACATAATTAAATTGGAATACATATACACAAGGCGGTAAAGCCATTTGATCTTCTTGAGATGGATTCCAAGCATTTACGATTAATCTTCTATCGTATGGATTTACTTTTAATGTATCTACAACACGTTTAATTTGATTAATACCCAAATGTTTATTATCTACATCATATCTCTTGTAAGGAGCATTAAACGCAACCCACTGATAACCATAAATTGGACCTAAATCGCGTTCCTTAAACTGAGCTTCCTTATCTTTTGGATCAGCTATTTTTGGATTAGCCCAAGAATTCCAATATTGACAACCTCTATCTTGATAATATTTTTTATCAGTATTACCCATCAAAAAGCATTCTAATTCAACTCTACAACCTTTAAATGGAAGTGGTCTAAAAGTTAAAATAGGAAAACCTTCTGCTAGGTCATGTGTCAAAACACGATTTAATTTAACTAATGTATTGTTACCTGTTCTACAAGGATTTACTTCGCCATTATTTAAAATATCTTCAACTAAATCTAAATATTGATTGTCATACGTATTCATATATTTTTCCTTTATATAATTTTATGCCCAGGTCATTCGTTTTACGACTTCCCACTTGGAATTTTCACTATATTTTAGTTTACGCGAAATGATATATTGGTTACTCCGGTTTATATACTCACCGTTAGCCTTTCCATTCCATCTTTCTAAAATATAATCTTCAGCTTCACGTAATGTTTCTATGCCTTGATACGTTGGATTATATGTGTCAGTTATCCATTTACCACAAATATGCCAATTATTTACAACACAGAAACGTTTATCTAAATTAGGATATACTACTTCTACTCTATACTTATATAATGATTCTAGTTTGTTTAAATCTCGAATGACATCGTATAATCTTTTACCATTAAATTCAGGCATAACAAAGCCAGCTCTTTGTACTCTTCTTACAATGCACTCCGAAGCACGAATATTTACATTTCTATCGATTTGTTGATTATGTGTGGCATATATTAAAATACGATTTGAATCAATGCCCGCCCAAGTTTCTAAATCTAACCATTGTCTAGTAAAATGGATCACTTCAAAAACATGATTTGCAGTATCTTTTTTAACTTCAATAGAAACTTGTAATGAATTATGTAAATGCAATAACGAATCTACGTCTGTTCCACTTTTACAAAATTCAAGCAATCCACTAAAATCAATATGTTGTTCAAATGCTTCTTGGCTTTTTATCATGACTATACAATACTTTCAATTATACATAACTATATAATATATATTGTACAAAAGTAAAAAAGTAAAACAATATTTATTTATTCTGATTTTCTTTTTCAATATCTTGTAATTCAAACCAAACTAAACACATCATATTCCATAAAGCTGCTTGTAAGTGAGTAGAAGGTGTATTTTCAAAATTAGGATCTTCATCCCAACGATTACCTTTCTTATACTCTACCCAATGTCTTAACATCGCTGCTTCATAACGAGCTTGTGCATTATCCAATTTTTGCCAATTGTTTGGACCATATTTAGCACTACCTACAGTAAAGCGTTTTACAGCCGCTTCAATTACTTCCCAAGGTAATAATGAATAATCAAGTTTACCTGTGTCCCATTTCATACCTACAGATAAATCTTTTTTACCAACAACTTCCTTATATTCTTTTTTTCTAGTAGCCATTTTAATCCCCATTATAAAAAATCAAAGAAAAGGTCACAAAGCATAAGACGATGTGACCTTACACTCATATATTATTTAGTACCTGTACTTCCAAATGCACCGGCTTGTCTTTTTGTTTTTGGACCTTTTTCATAATCTTTTTCAGATACGAAGTGTGCAGGCTCATTTGAAATAGTGTGAATAATACCTTGAATGATTTTTTCACCAGGGTTAATTACAGCTGCCCATTCTTTAAATCCGAGTAAACCAAGAAATCCACGACGACGAATACGAATATCTTCTTTGCCACGAACCACTTTAAATAAATTAATGTGAATTTCGCCTCTATAACCTGCATCAATAATAGTTGCACCGTATACAGTACCTTTTTTCAAAGATACGCCTGATTTGTTATCCATTTTCATCATCTGGGTATTTTTTAATTTAATTTTAATACCTGATGGAATATTAACTTGCTCACCCAAACGAAGATAATATGGTTTGCCTTCATTCCAATCATTAGGAACAAAAAAGTCAAAACCAGCATCTTCATCTCTATTGCCAGTAATATCTTTTACATCACGTGTTTTAGTATATTGCATTTTAATATTTCCTCTCTTTTTATTACATACTACTTATAGAATAGTCAATAGTATCTATTCTACTAAAATATTTTTTCTATTTATTCTATCCAATCTATTTCTGGCAAACCATTATAAGAGTTATCCCATATAAACATAGCATAGGCAGCAGCTCCTCCATTTTTAAAGGTGCCACCATTTTTTCCACAACCTTGTCTATTTACATATTGCCAAACGTGTTTAAGCTTTCTATTTTTGAATAAATCTAAACGACCTTTTGTTTCTAAAAAAGTAGTTTTCAAAAACATAATACAAATACCATCAGAATCCAACAATTCTAAAGCTTTCTCTACAAAAATTTTAGCACTAGCATAAGGAGGATTTGTAAATATACATTTTAAATATGGTTTATAAGTTTCTGGTAAAGTATCTTTTGTAAGACTTAAAAAATCTACACCCCCTTCACCATAACCTCTGTCTACTAAATCTGTACCTAATACATCATGTCCAATTGCTGTCAATTCTTTAGCAATATGTCCTTGTCCTACTGCACATTCCCAAATTTTTTTCGGTAATTCAAAATTTCTTTCTTTGCATTTTTTAAGAAATAATTGTGTTGATTCAGGATGAGTTGCATAAAAATCATTTTCAGCTACTTCTGATTCTTTTGTACGATGATTACATGCATATATAGATGTATTTCCAGTCCAATCTTTAGACATAACTATTCTCCACTTTCATCTTTGTATTTTTCCCAATAAAAATATTTTGCTCGTATTACACGCTTATGGTCTTTATCTAATTTAACAGGTATCATGCCTAACAAGGTTTCATATTCTACCTGTGAAATTAAAATAGGACTTAATTTTTGAACTGCACTAAAACGATTACCTTCACCCCAATCTTGACGTTTAATATGTCTTTCCAAAGCTTTTAATGTTACTTGACCTTTATAGCTTGTTATTGGTTTAATTTCATCTTTTAGTTTTGGCATAGCTTCTAATATTTCAGCTTTACTCAGTACATTCTTATCTTCACTGTATAAAACTTGCATATTACCAGTCTTAGGATTAATTTGATCTGGCACGCGTGTATATTTTGAAGGAATAGCACATTGTTCATCAGCACCTACAAAGCCTAATTTATATTTCAAATAATACCAAACTTTTTTATAATTTGTAGATGTAACAGGAGCATCTAATCTAACTACGCAGTGATATGATTTATTACCTGACCAAACTACTCGATATAATTTATCTTTACAAGCCTCAATTATCTCTTCTTGTTCTTCTTTAGTCGCATAATCGCATTCAAATAAGAAGTTTTGACATATAACACCACTTTTTGTAGGATGAGGATCTGTGTTATCTTTTAACGGATTTAACGCTTGTAAATATGTAGGCTCTTCAGACTTTACAAAACCAACATCATAATATGGACCAAAATCTTCAACCTGATTCAATAAATTTTTAGCAAAGTTGATATATTCACGAGTATTGATTTCTTCCATAGTTAAAGTATTCACATCATCTACTAATAACATATTATCTGTAAAACCTGTAATTTTACTTTCTGTATTTACTATGGTTGTAACTGGTTGTCCAGATTCATCTAAAACCGGCTTACCTTTTTCATCTTTTACTACTATTTCTCGCTCATTTCTACTTCTACTATAATAAGATTGAGTACGTGGATCATCGGCATATCCAACAACGAAAGCTAAACTTCTACCTTCTAATTTTTCACGTGTTATGCCATCATAAATCTCACCTATACTATGCTTCTTATAAATTACATAATCTCTAGGCTCAGTGCCCTCAAGAGCAGGCTTATTAGTCACTATATTACACAAAATCTTTGAAGTTGCTTTACCAAATTTTTCATTTGATAGATAAAAGCCTTTAGATTTAACTTTTCCGTTTGTAAATTTACAGTAGTAGTTATTCACATTGTTTTGTTGTAAAATATCAATTTCATCATACTCTAAAACTAGTCTAGAATCTTCTTCCCATTGTTTACAAATGGGCATAAAATCAACATCTGCTTGTCTTTCTATCATAATACCATCAGTGTTTGTTTGTACGATATTAAAGCCAGCATCATATAAGCGTTTAACTAATATAAATAACAATAACTGACCGTGTACACAAATTGATGAGTTAGACCATGTATCATATAATGGATTATATTCTGATAGCATAGCACCAATGGAACCATTTAAAATAAGCTTAAGACCTAAGTTAAGTAATGTTTTACCTTCACGTTTTGCAGCCAATCTTGTTTCATACACTTCTTTATATGACTCTGGATTTTTAGCACCACGTGACATTAAATTATATTGCACTAATAAAGACGGATATAGAGAAGCCACGTCCATGTTTACCAAATTAGTTGAACCATAACCTAAAAGCGCTTGGTGTAAGCCTCCAAAACCAAATTGATATTTATGTCCATCGTCATCACCACCTAAATAATATTCAAATTTTTCATGAATATAATCTCTATTGCTTTGATTATCAATATAAAATTGTAATACAGGTGAACCAGCCAACTCAGTAAAAGCTTGTTCTGGTATAGAATAATATTGTTTTTTTCCATCTACAATTTTAAAAGTATATTCTGTATTAGGTTTAGCATCCTCACCACATAATACTTTTCCAGCAAACGAAGAAGATTTATTGATGAGAGTTTTTGGTGTCATATTATATTCAATAATCAAATTCCAACGAATATCATATGAATCTCTTGCAAATTCTCTAAATTTATGTTTAGGATTTTCTTTTTGTGCTTCTACATCAGCTGGATCTGGTAAAAATAAATCACGAGTATTGTCCACGTCCATTTCGCAATACTTTTCAACATCTAAGCGTTGAGAAGGTGTTAATTTAGTTTCAATCGTAAAAGGTACAGACGAATCATAATTCTTTCGATTTAATACAGACATTGTTAATTTTTTCAATGAATTTCGTCTAATATCAAATGGCATATGAAAACTAACGTCCCATGATAAAAACGGAGGATTCTTATAGCCTATTGTCTTTGGTCTATAATTTTTACCTTCATCATTAATTAACATATCTGAATATTCTTTAACGGATTTAACCGGTCCTTTAAGATTTTTTGTATCTATATAAGGAAGAGCCATAGCATACTTAATCACATCATCATCGTATGCCGCGTTATTAAATCCAATTAAAATTTTGTTTTTAATCCAATCTCGTAAAGAATAAGGATCATTCCAACAAATTACTTTACTCTTTCCATCCATAGATTTAGCAACAAATAGCCAATCATATTTAAATACCTCAATATCGTATATCCATTCATATTTAACATCATCAGAATAACCTAAACGTTTGGCTTCTTCTGAGGTCTTTTTTAAGCCTAATGTTGGAAAAACTTTTTTATTCCAATTATCATACCACTCTGACACTGTACCATTGGCATCACCAGTTAGTACAAATGATTTATCCAAGCAAGTATTTCCAGTTTCTTTGTCAATATAGGATATTTCAAAATCAAATCGACATAATGACAATGCCTTTTTAGTCATATCTAAATCGTTACTATATACAGGCACTTTTTTCAACAGATTTTTAAAAGTATTAACATATTCTTCTCTTAATTGAGCGGAATCGTTTTCACAAAGTATATCATTTTTACAGTAAGATAATGTTTCATTAGTTAAGCTATCGAATACTGTAAAATAATCAACTCTATTCGATACTTCATTAAATTTAAAGTCAAAACAAAAACCTTTAATAAAAGAATTTTCATATAATTCGATTATTTGATTAAACTTATTGATAATTTCACCTGTGCTACAATAAGGAGATTCAATCTGTAAACCAGTTATCTCAACATCATTTAAAGCAGCTGTTAACGCAGAAGCCTCATCTAAACCAGGTAAAACTGTATATGGTATGCTTTTTCTAGACCTACCTGTAACACGTTGGTCTGAATATCTAATAACTTTATTCGTTTTATCTAAGATATAATCACACATTTGCGAAGGATTATATACAGTATCAACTTCAGCCTCAAAAGCATCTAAAGCTTCTTGTCCAATAAAGCCTAATACAACTTGTTCACAATTTAATCCTAATCGTTCAGTATATACAGCTAAAATTTCAGGTAAAATCGTTGAACTAAAATTAGAAATAGCATCTTTAATATAGGTAATATGAGTGGTACTTGCTTTATATTTACTTTTAAAGCATTCAGATAAATAAGTACGCCCTTGTGGAGAATCAAGAATTTCCATTCTATCACGCTCGAGCGGTTCTTTAGCTATCAAAATCAAAGTTGGACAGTTTTGACTGATATAATCTGATTTGCTTCTGCTTAAAAACACTTTAGATTCTGCAAATATACTCATTGTTACCTATCTTTCATTACATTTGTATCATAAAAAATAGAATACAAGCTCGACCTGTATTCTACTTTTTTAATTTTCAAAAAATATAAATTTTTTATTCTAATCCAGCGGCCGCTTCATAAAGAGCAAAAATGTGTCTTTCTTCATCTCTTTCGTTTTTAGCTTTTGCACGTTGTTTAATAACATGGCGTAAAGCTTTTACATCGAAACCTGCTGACTTAGCTTCGGCATAAATATCTTTTATATCATTACCAATGCCCTTTTTTTCTTCTTCCAAGTGTTCGATACGTTCAATCAAAGATTTCAAACGAGCGTTATCAATTCCACCGATTTCTGACATGATTATCTCCTTTATTAATCATTAAAAATTAAGTTTTCTTTACGATAATCACAAGGATTACCATTAATGAACGATTTGACGTTCATATAAGCTTTTAATGTACTAACATATTTACTTTTACCATCTTCAGTCGTTAATACTTGTACTGATGAAGGTTTACCTTTATACATTACTACACTAATACTATAATTCTTAGATTCTAACTCTTCCCAAATATTTACAGGTAAAATAATCGTAACACCTCTACGTTCAACTTCTACTGTAACTTCAGGCGCTTCATCTACAACAATATTTTTTGGCGCAAAAATATCACGAAGTAAAGCAAATAACTTCTTCAAAAATTCAATCATTGAGTTTTTTCCTTATTCTAAAATTTCACCAGTCACTAGATCATATTCTAATTCCTCTTCCTCATCAGAAACAAGATCCATTTCTTCACTTTTATTGGTAATATACTCAAGCACTGTTTGTTTAAAATGTTCCATACGTTCTGGATCTTCTTTTAACCATACCATAGCTTTTTCTTTACCTTGGGCAATATTTTCACCTTTATATTTTACCCAACTTCCTGCTTTTTCAAGAAGACCGAATTTAAATGCCAAATCTAATATTTCTTCTTCTTGAGAGATACCTTTACCGTAGCGAATAATAAACTTAGCTGTACGGAAAGGAGGAGCAACTTTATTTTTAACAACTTTGACAGTAGTTTCAACTGAGGTCGCGATGTCTTCACCATTTAACTTCTCCGTGGTAGGACTTTGTTTTTTCCAAATTTTCATAATAACCGAAGAATAAAATTTTAATGATTCACCACCGCTCATAACGTCTGTATCACCATACATTACACCAATATTCTTACGAGTTTGTGAAATGAAGAAACACATACAATTTGATTTTGCAGCCAATGGAGTAATACGTTTTAAACCATCTGACATCATTTTAGCTTGACGTCCAATAAAGTTACCACCCATTTCACCATTAATTTCAGAATCAGATAACATTGTTGAAACTGAATCAAATACAATAAGTTTAACTTTACCTTGCTTTAATAATGTTTCTGCAATCGAAAAACAAACTGTACCAGATTCAGGCTGAGCAAACAATAAGTGTTTTAAATCTACACCTAAAGCTTTTGCATATCCTAAATCAACGGCATGCTCTGAATCTAAATATGCACATAAATATCCTTTTTTCTGAGCATTTGCAACTAATTGTAAAGCAATAGTAGATTTACCACTTGAAGCTTCACCATAAATAGTATTAATTCTTCCTTCCGGCAAACCACCTACGCCCAAAGCAACATCGAGATTAAGTGAACCTGTCGAAATAGTATCAACCTTTTTAATACTCGCATCATCAAAAGTCATTAAAGCATCTTCACCAAACTGTTTTGCTACTAAAGCCAAAGCAGCTTTCATATCCTTATCTAATTGAGAATCGTCTTCCTTTTTTACCATTATAACTTCCTTTCTTCAATCAAAGTATTATTTAGAATACATCGGAGTCTAGTTTTTTACAAAATAAATTTCCAAATAAATAAAAAGAGAGATACTCATATTTCAAAGTATCTCTCCTCAAGCTTCTCCAGAAGAGAGAACTTGACGACAAGCAAACTTATCTGGGCTTTGTTACTTCATCACAGCAACCATATTTAACAGCTTCTACTTCAGACATCCAAAAATCTCTATCACAATCAAGCTTAAGCTGTTCAACACTTTTATCACAACACTTAGAAAGATGTTCGAAGATTAAATCATTTAAACGTTCAACTTCTTTTAAAGTAATAGTCATATCTTGAATTTTACCTTGTGTACCAGCTGCAACAGTATGAAGCATAACTCTCGAATTAGGATATATTTTACGATGACATTTTTCACCAGAAGCTGCAATAACAGATGACATACTAGCCACTTGACCTACAATAGTTGTATATACTGGACATTTAATAGTATTCATAGTAGAAATTATTGCAAAACCAGCTGTAACTGACCCGCCAGGTCCCATAACAAACATATTAATCGGTTTATCTTTATCTATTGACTCTAAATAAAGTAATTGTGCCACAACAGATTCTGCTAACTCATCGGTTACTTCACCTGTTACCATAACAATTCGATCACAAAGCAAACGTGTAGGTAAATCAATCATTCTTTCATTACCGTTTTTATCTCTATGTATAACTCCAGGAAATCCCAACATTTATTTTATATCCTTTCATCTGATTACTTAATTGGCTATGATTGGTAAATAGCGTATACTTACAAAAAAGTAAAACAGAATTTACGCTAAATCATCTGGTGTATCTGGGTCAGTATCAACATAAGTATTTACAAGTGATGATTTATAAAAAGATCCAATTCGGTCTAACATTTTAGATAATTTTACTTTAATAGAAATAGGCTCTAAATCAATTACACCTTCTTTAGACTTTTCATCACAATTAGGATTAGTTAAAATTTTAGTAATTATTCTACCGAGTTCGTAACACATTTCTTCGTCAAATCCACGTGTAGTAATCGCAGCCGTACCAATACGAATTCCTGTACATTCTGAAGGTTTTGTATCACCAGCTATCATATTTTTATTACAGATAATTCCATATGAAGTTAATCTATCTTCGGCTTCTTTACCATAGATACCTACTTTTTTAATATCTAATAAAATAAGGTGATTATCAGAACCTCCAGACACAAAATCGATTAAATCTTCAGTATCTGCACTTTTAATACCTTCTATAAGTGCTTGCATATTTTTTAATATTTGTTTTGCATACTTTTTAAAGCTGGGTTGCTGAGCTTCTATAAAACATTGGCATTTAGCGGCAATAGCAGCTTGATTACTTCCACCTTGTGTTTTAGGAAATACACCACTATTCAATTTTGTACAAAGTTTTTCATCATTCCATAGTATTAAACCACCTCTTGGACCTCTTAATGTTTTGTGTGTCGTAGAAGTAACTACATCTGCATAAGGTAGTGGTGATGGATGAACCCCAGCTGCTACTAATCCTGCAATATGAGCCATGTCAACCATTAAATAACAAGATTTAATAGGTGCATCGGGATTATTTGAACCACCGCAATCATAATAAACTGACTGATTATAATCATCAACAATACTTCTAATTCTTTCAAAGTCAATAATTCTCGAATAAGCACTTGCCCCTACAATTAATAATGACGGTTTACATTCATACAATTTGTCTCTTATTTCATCATAATTTAAATAACCATCTTTATCTAATCCATAGTAATACGCAATATATTCTTTACTTGAATCAGAAGCCTTCGAACCATGTGTTAAATGACCACCCGCATTTAAATCCATACCTAAAATTTTATCACCGGGTCTTAATAATCCTGCATATACTGCCAAATTTGCTTGTGAACCAGACCAAGGCTGAACATTGGCATACTTACATTTAAACAGTTTACAAGCATTCTCAATCGCATATTCTTCTAGTTTATCAATTATTTCACAACCAGCATAATGTCTGCCTTGTTTAGAAACCGACAATGGAAAACCTTCTGAATATTTAACAGAAAAATGTGAACCCATTAAATCTAATATATCTTGAGAAGGATAATTTTCAGAAGCAATCAATTCAATATCACGATTTAAGCGTTCTACTTCTTCACCTAAAATTTTTTGTATGTTTATGTCAATCATTTAGTATACTCCTTTACACAATTTAGTATTTAGAATAATAAACGCTTTATTTTCTACTAATTAAAATTTTATTTATTTTCCATTTTATGATTGCTGTTCTAGAAAAATAGTTATACGTTTTATCTAATATTTTGAAATACTTTACCTATTATAACAGAGCAATGACAATTAAAAGCAAACTCGATCCAGAAACAAAGATTGAATTATTAATAAAACTTGCTTTTGGAATACCTATTGAAGATTTAGCAGAAGAATATGAGCTATCCAAAGCAAGAATAATCAATCTACGTAAAAACAACTATGTAAAATATAACGAATTTTTCAATTATTGGCGAATCGATAAAAGTGTGGCAGTTTTAGGATTAACACCTAAGCATGAAAGAGCCCTCAGCGTGGTAAAAAAGTTTTATAAATCTAAGATTACAATCGTTTCAGAAAGTTCTATCTTATATGAAAATAAACCATGTACAATGTCACAAATTTTGGATATGGCAGATACAATTTTACAAAAAGATTCAATTTATTGTTTTAAAGAATTACCGTTATATATAAAGAATTACTATTAAAAAGAGAGGAAATTATAAATGGCTATTGAAACCAAACATATCGATATTTCTGAAAAAGAATATGCTTCTCAACAGGAATGGGCTGAAAATACTAAAGGTGTATACATGAATTTATTAGGAGGCGTTCGTTGGGACCCTGCTGATAACAAATATAAAATGGCACCTATTAAATATTCAACAGTACCTTTAGAAGGCGAGAAAATTCAATTCGGTGGTGGTCAAGAATTTATTGTTATGTTTTCATGCTTAGCCGAAGAATATGCTCATAAAAAAGAAGTACGTGATTTATGGTGGGAAAAAGCAAATGAAGTTGTAAATTCATATAAAGAACAAAAGCAACTCCAAGACCATATTGCTACCAATAATACAGATCTTAAACGTTTACGTAAAGAAGGTTTGTTAAAAACACAAGAAGAATTAGATAATGAGCAGTAATTACTCTAAAATTAAAACTATCGCTGAAGACACTGAATTACCCGAGTATAAAGTAGCTATGGTATTATATTCGTATTTAACTTGGTGTCTTCAAGAGGTTTTAATCGATGGAAATTCACAAACTCTTTTTGGAAAGCTTAGTTTAAATGAAGAAAATCGTTTAAAATTAGAAAATGATATACAAGGTCTTATTTCACTAATTGGTAAATCTGATATTAAATTAATTAGAAAAATTTGTGAAGAAGGACCAGACTTTAAGATATTTGAGTGATGATTTATACTGAATTTCAAGCAGAAGAAGATTTAAAAGATATAATTGAAGATACTTTTGATACATGTACTTCAAACAAAGATGAAATCCGGTGGCTCATCACTCTTTTACGTGGTTTTATGCAAATTCCAAATAAAAGACATGAAAGTTCTACAGAGAATTATAAACTAAATCTTTGGCAATATCAATTATATCCCATACTAGAAAAATATCGTAGAAAATGGAAATGTAGCAATGAGTAAACAAGAAAGAGGATATTTTACACTTTCTAATGAAGAATTGGCATCTACTGAGATGGTTCTTACTGCCTTTACTATGTTAGAATCACGCGGTTATCCAGGTTTTACTGAATTAATGGCAATTTTAAATGACCCAACGATTATTTTAAAGATAATTCGCTTTTTATATGGTATGAAAATTGAAGTACCTCCATTACAAGAATTTATAAAATGTCTAAAAGCGGCTCAATACGTCTTTTGTGATATGCATAAAAAGATACATGTAAATTTACCAGCAAAACCAGCAGATATCAGAAAAAGTTTAAACATATCTGAAGAAGAAGAAAAAGAATTACTTGAAATTTTTGATCATTGGACTAAATATATGCACGATCAAGGACATGATATTAGAAATTATTTTCATATGAATCGTCAAAACACTAAAAAACGTATTGCAATGACTGTAAAAGGGAAAAAATGGACTTCTAAAAATTACTAACAAAGCTGTTCTATATAAATAGTAATAAAATAAAGGTTTTACTTAATATGAGTGATGATTTACCAAAAATGTGGGTTGAAGAAATTGAGCCAAATTGTGATCCAGTCACTGGTGAAATTATTGAAACTAATACCCAAGCATTAATGCCTATTGAAGAAGAACTACCTCTACCTACTATATCTGAACAAAAGGATATGGTAAAAAATTCATCTATAAATGAAGAAAACAAAGGCATGTTACAAGCTTTAGTTGAAATGAATAACGTTGCTGAAACATTAGCCTTAATCAGAAGTAACGAATCAGCTGAACAAAGAAAAACTGTTATTACTGCTTGGTGTGAGAATTTCATGAACTCACGTATGAGAAATAATGTAGTAGCAGAAACATTAAAGGCAAAACTTTTAGAGCGCTTATTAAATAATATCGATAATCTAGACTTACAAACAACTGCTCAAATATATAACGATTTATCTGATGTATCTAGTGTTGACGCACAACAAGCAATGGCAAATATCAATGGTGGTGCTGGAGCAATGCCTGGTCAAGGTTCTGGAACAGTAGTTAATCTTAATTTAGCAACAGGAGAAAATTCTACTGTTACAAATAATACTTTAAATGCTCAGCCTCAGCAAGTTGGACAATTAAAAGAAGTAGCCGCTATGAATACTTCAATACGTGCTTGGTCCAATATACCATTACCAAAGAAAAAAGTTGTTGATGCCGAAATTGTTGAACACAAATAATATATTTGGTGTATAAAATTTAAAAAAGGAAGAGTATATTATGGAGCAACTGCCTTCTGACATTGCACAAAAATTAGAAAATTTACCTGTAGTTCAATTTGATATAACTGATGAATTTCAAAAAATTATTACTTCTTTAGATTTTACAGATATTTTTAATTATTATAAAGAAAACTATTTACCCGATGTATTAAAAGCAAAGCCTGAAATATATCAACGTGTTAGCTTATATTTAACTTTAACCAATCAAGATAACTCATTTATTGAACAAACAGATTTAATATTATATAAAAGACCTGTACCATCAATTGAAGAATTTTTATCAAATAAGTTTTTTATGGGTTATTCAAATGCAACACTCTATGACTTTTGGAAAACTCAATTAAATCAAATATTTAAAGAAGGCTCTCCTATCCGTAAAGTTATATTTAGTGGATGTATCGGATCTGGAAAAAGTACTGTAGCGCGCAAAGCTTTTGTATATGCATTATATAGAATTTTATGCTTAAGATATCCCAGATCTGTTTTTAACATTGATCAAGATGCCACAATAGCAAATGTGGTGATATCAATGACTTTGAAACAAGTTTATGAAACAAATATTTTACCTTTCGTTAAATTAATGGAAAGTATGCCTTGTTTTCAAAGAGTTATGTCACAACGATCTTTTGAAAATTTTGATCTTACTAATCCAAATTGTCCTATTCCATTTGTTTGTGAGAAAAGTACGGGTAATATTTATTTTCCAGATAACATAATCATTACTTGTGGTAGTAATCAAGGCCACTTCACTGGTTATAATGTTGTAAACTCATTCTGTTTTACTGGTGATACAAAAGTTTATACAAACCATGGAATAATTACATTTGCTAGCTTATTACGTCAATTCAAAAATGGAATTAACTTTAAAACATACAGTATTGATAGAAACGGAATAAAAAAAGAAGTAAAGATTCTAGATGTCCAAGAAACACGAAAAGTAACAGAATTAATCAAAATTTATTATGAAGATAATAAATACATTACATGTACACCAGACCATCCTTTTGTTATCAGTAATCCTAATATAGATGATCCTCATGTTATATATGAAAACGGCATAGCATATAAACAAGCACAGTATTTAACAGAAGAAGATGAAATTGCATCTGAAAACCAAGCCTATGTATATGAGTTGATTGATAATAGACCTGACTCAAAAAACTTTAACTTACCTTTTTATGTTGGGGTAAGTTCACATTCCAATACAATTTCACCTATATTTAATACACAATATAGCCGTGCAGCAACACATTTTACAGCTAAAGCCTTACGACAAGACCCAAATATTCTCAAAAAAAGTATTATTAAAGATATACTATCTAGAAATTTTACACCTGATATAAAAATTGTAAAAACCGCTCTAACTTTAAATGAAGCGTACATCTTAGAAAAGCAATTAATACAACAATATGGGAAAAGAAGCACTGGATCAGGTATTTTAGCAAATTTGAGTGATGGTGGAGAAGGAGCTCCTTTTCTTCCAGCCGAAATCGTTTTAAGAAAAAGTAAAAAGATTAGTGAAACAAAGCTAAAGCAATCTCAACAGAAAATTTTAATGACTCTTGATTGGTTATCTGATGCAAAAAATCTATACTATGTTTGGTTAGTAAATGAAATACGTAAAGCAAATACACAAAAACTAAAAAAACAAGCAGCATCTACTCCAGAACGTATAGAAATGGCTAGAAAAAAAATTATCGCTTATAATAAATCTGAAAAGCACAGAAAAAGAACTGCTGAGTTGAATCATTTGTTTCCAAAAGTTTCTTCAAAAGAAAGTCGTCTAAAATTAGCTAAAAGTCAAGCTTTATGTTGGAGTAAAAAAACAGAAAAAGAAAAACAAGAAGCAAATCTAGCAAAATCTATGGGTCGAGCTTGGAATGTATTGAAAAGAATAGATGGAATAATAATTAATGAAAGTATTTTTAACTCACATCGGTCAACAGGCTCACGTTTAGCAAATACCGAACCAATTTGGAAAACAATTATAAATAAAGTCGGAGGCATAGAAGCTTTTTTATCTTATATAGAGAAACGGTTTGGGAGGAAGTTTATTTATGAAGATTAAAAAAATAGAAAAAGTAGTATTAAATGAGCCTACTCCAGTATATGATTTAAAAGTAGATGGCGAAGATCATAATTTTATGGTAGCCTTAGACAATGGTCAAGCACTCTATGCCCACAACTGTGATGAGATCAATGAAAAGGGAGTAGAAGAAGCAATCGCATTACTTAATACCTTAGATAATCGCTTTAGTTCACGTTTTCAGGGCTCAGATTTGGTATTTCAATCAGTTGTATCATCTGCTCGTACTACAAATAGTGCCATGGGTGAATATATTAGACATTTACCAATGGATGATCCTAGTATTCTTATGTTAAAACCTATGCTTTGGGAAGTAAAACCCGATCCTAACTTTATAGGTGATGGTTCAACATTTCCCGTAATGGTAGGTAATGGTAGTATTCCAAGTAAAATAATAACTGACCCCGGTGAATTAAAAGCCGTTGAAGAAGGTAATTATGATCCTCCTACAGGTTGTGAATTAATTCAAGTACCGACGATATATAAAAGTAAATTCGAATTACAGTTAGACCAATCGATTCAAGATATTGCTGGTATGACAACTAGTGATAACAATAGTGTATTTAGAGATACAACTCGATTAGAAGATCCTACTTTAACTTCTGAATTATATTTGGATGCTAATATACACGATAATGTTAACTTATTAGAGTGCCTTCCCAAAGATATTTTTGAACAGAATCTAAATAGTAAATGGCAATTCAAAAGAGCGCCTAAAGCAGAAAGATTTTGTCATATTGATTTAGCCGGAGGTGGTTCAAATGGTCAATGTGATGCAGCAGTATGTATTTTACACAAAGAATGGCAAATAAACGAAACAACGCATGAAAAAGATACTGTTTATATCTGTCTCTTATACACATCTCCGAGCCCACGAGACCGGAGCCTATCT
>ERZ1027125.389-NODE-389-length-19575-cov-10.949744_pt1 | contig 19575 bp, 11 predicted proteins | sample MGYA00519249_ERZ1027125 | MGnify/ENA primary metagenome ERZ1027125 (study PRJEB26926, sample SAMN06164580) | human gut metagenome | biome: ENVO:00009003; feature: ENVO:2100002; material: ENVO:00002003 | host: Homo sapiens | place: USA | collected 2012 ... | reverse complement strand
TGCCCTTGAGATAGATGTCATACGCCAGCGCACCGGTCAAGGAAATCGCAAGATAAACCGGGTGCATCAGGCACATTGAAAAAAGCAGGACGAGCGCGTAGTATAGAAAATTGATTGCGGGATGGTATCCCGAAAAAGCGTCTTTGTTTCTCATTCGCTTCCAGTCGCATAGCCGCCGCCCACATCATCTCCGAGGTCACAGGTATAGACCCACTCAATCACGTCGCCGTTTTGAAGCTGGTAGCGGCTGCATCCGTAATTAGGAAACCAGCCGTTGACCTTGTACATCCAACCGGAAGTGTTACCAACGTCAAACTCATAGAGATTATTGATTCCTTCGATATAGGCGGAATTGTAGATCGGCGTGTTCTCAAATTCCATGTGGATCTTCTGCTGTTTGCAGGTGCGCTGTAAGATATTAAAAACGCTCTCACCCTCATAAAATGTGACGGTCATCGGTTTCAGAATCCAGCCGTCCTCCGGCACCAGCTCACGCTTTTCCTTGTTGCAAAGCTCCATGTTGTCAAGAATCGTGGCGCAGGAGATGGACAGCGTGCAGGTGTATTCCGCATCGCCAATTTCCACGTCCTCCGGCTCGACCGGGATGGGCTTTCCCTCCGGCACGGGGTCCGTCTGGTACTTGTCCTTGCCCGTGCCGGTGTCGATCAGCATGCCGCCCACTTCTTCATATTCGCCGGTTGCACTTGCCTGGATTTCCTCCGGCGAAACGTATTCTGGCTGTTCGGTATTAGCCTGTGCAGATTCTCCCGTCTGCGGGTCGTCAGACGGCTCTGGTGTCGTTTCAGCGGGTATCTCTGCCGGCTCCGTCTCAACGTCATCCGGCACGTCTGCCGTCGCTGTGTCCTGCTCTGGTGTCTCCACCGGAGCGGCGATGGTCGGCTGTTCCGACGTGTCTTTCTGTTTCGGCATATCCCGGTCGCCAAAGGTAAAGGCCGCAGCCAGCGCCAGAACGATCAATACCGGAACAATGATTTTCCATTTGTGTTTCTGCCAAAATGTCATATCAGATCAACTCCGCAGCGCTCAGCATATTGTAAAGCATCTGTGCAATTTCGCAGCGCAGAATCGCTTTTGTGGGTTCGATATTAAGGTCACTCTGGTCGAGAATATTGACGGAGTAGCAGAACGCCATCGGTTCCTTCGCCCAGGATGCCACGCTGCGGTAATCTCCGAACTGCGCCAGCATATCCTTTGTCGCTGCCGCGTCCATCGCAGTGTCCAGCCCGCAGAGCTTCGCCGCTCTTGCCACCATTGCGGCGGCCTCCTGCCGGGTGATCGTGCCGTCCGGATTAAACTTGCCGCTGCCAACGCCGTTGACAATGCCGCTGCTGTTGGCTGTGCCGATGTAACCGGCGTACCATTTGGAGCTGGGAACGTCCGTAAAGACTTTTGTATCCTTTGCAGCCAGACCGAGGGCGCGTGTGACGATGGCGGCAAATTCCGCGCGCGTCATGGTCTTGTTGGGCATGAACGTGCCTTTTCCCATGCCGTTGATGATGCCGCGGGAGGCAAGTTCTTCGATAGCAGCTTTGTTCACATGATTTTTCACATCGGTGAACGTTGTGCCGGGAGCGGTCACGCCGGGGACCTTCACAGAAGCGTCCGCGTTGCCCTTGTTGACGCTTGTGCTGGGCTTTGCGGTGTTCTTGGTCACGTCGCTCATGCGGTACAGACTGTTTTGACCGTTTGCTGCGCGGTCAATAGCAACGAGGGCATAGAACCCCTGTTCCGAGGACATTTGATTGTTGCCGTCCGAACCGTCGAGAACGTGATAGAAGCCGCCGTTAGACTGCCGGAACGAGAGAAGATTTCCCGTCAGCGTGTGGCCGCTTTTCACAAAGCGGCTGTCGTCCAGAGAAACCCCCAGCTCACAGAGCGCGACCACGACCTGCGCGACGGATTCGACGTTGGTTGTTCCCCACGACGCAAAGCCTCCCTTGCTGTCCTGCACATTGGACAGGTAGGCCAGCGCCTTGTCCGTTGCGGTTTTGACCGCTTTCTGGTCCTGATATTTCGCCAATGCCTGCAATGCCATCGCAGTAATATCCACGTCGGAATCGCCAGTGCCGGTCAAGCTCCAGCCACCATCTTTCATCTGGTTATTCAAGATTTCGTCGATATAGAGCTGCCGCGTGGCCTGTGTCTTTGCAGCGGGATTTTTCGGAATCTCATAATTCCCCGAATCCAAGGCGATGAGCGCCCAGATTGGGCCGTTCATGCCCTGCCAGATCGTTTTTTCAAAATCGCCAAGCGGGGTCAAAAGGTTGTATCCCGCGACCTTGGACGGATCGCGTCCAATGGCGGTCAGCGCGAGGACGACACGGGAATATTCGGTATATTTTCTTTCATGCAGCACGCCAGAGCAGTTTTTCACATACTTTTCAACGCGCGTGTAATATTCGTCGTAATAGTCTGCGGGAACGGAATACCCGGAACGGGCAAGACCAATAACTGCCCATTCGCCGCCGATGGAGCCGACTTCCGGAGACTTCACGGAAGAGAGCATAAAAGCGGCGCTTGACTGCACCTCACTCTGGACGCTGGACGCTGCAAATGTGGGAACAGCCAGCGAGAACAGGACGGAAAACGCCAGAATCAGCGCTGCAAATTTACGAATTTGCTTCATATTTTAATCCCCCTATAATGCGGCAAGCAGGGCTGCCCCCAAAAGGGGGCAGTCCTGTGCTGTAAAGTGATTATTTTGTGGTCTTAGCTACGTTTTCCGCGAACCGATGGAGAATCGCGGCGACCTGAGCTCTGCTGGCGTTGCCAGTCGGCATGAGTTTGCCGTTCGAGCCGTTGACCAGCTTTTCAGCAACGGACCATTGCAGAGACGCTTCGGCATAACCGGAGACGCTTGTATGGTCGGAGAAGCTGTTCAAGCTGGAGCTTGCGGCGGTATTGTACTTCTTGTACTGCGCATAGCGGTACAGAATTGCCGCCATCTGCTCACGGGTGACGTTTGCGTTCGGAGAGAACGTCGTGGTGCTGGTGCCGTTGACGATGCCGTTGTCGGCTGCCCACGTCACAGCGTCCTCATAGTAGCCGTTGTACTGGACATCCGAGAATCCGCTGCGTCCGTTGACTGCGGGCTGACCTTCCAGTCGGTACAGAACCGTGACGAGCATCGCGCGGGTCATGGATGCGTTCGGAGAGAACGTTGTGTCGCTCGTGCCTGCGAACAGACCGTTTTCATACGCGAATGCAACATCCTCGTAGAACCAGTCGCTTTCACGCACGTCCGTGAACGGAAGTTTACCATTGGTGAACTCAACTTCGATTCTGGTCGATACCGTGAGCTTGTCAATGGTATAGGTCTTGACTGCGCCGACAGACTTGCCGTTGACCTTGACATCCTTGACCTTGTAACCGGTGTCCGGTTTGAAGGTGAAGGTGACAGACTTGCCGATGTGCTGGAACGTCAGCTTCGGTTCGACCGTGCCATGCTTGCCGACTGTCAGGATCTTGCCAAGGAGCTGCTGGACGTACTGCTCCGGTGCAATGTCCGCAGCGCGGAGCCAGTCATTGTAATAGGTGCCATTGCCAAGCGACGGATACTTCGGATCGTTGAACCAGTCTGCGACTTCATGCGAATAGTCATTGACATAGTGCCAAACGACCACATCGCCGTCTTTCAGCGTCCAGTTTTTAAGGCCCTGATTCGGATGGCTGCCGTTGACCGTATACATCCAGCCGGATTTCTTGCCGTTGGTAAATTCGCTGAGTGCATAGCTGCCCATGCAGGAGGGCGCATAGATGGTGCTGACATAGTTGCTTTCCGCACCGATGTACCGCAAACCTGCATCGCTCATGGCCTCGGTAAAGAGGTCATAAACCGTAGCGTTCTCCGCAAGTGCATACGTTGCGGTGGGGACCCATGTGACGTATTCAGGCAGATAGCTGTCATTCGTCAGGTCAACATCCTGCGTGGCTTCCAGTGCGCCGATGAGACGGAACGTGACTTCAATATCACCCGGCTTCACAGCATCAAGGTCAGCCATGGCCTTGGTGTAAACGTCCATGACGCGCTCACAGGATTTCGCAGCGTTCATATCCGTCTGTGCCTGCTGGAGAATATTTGCGAGCTTCTTTTTCGCCGCTGTGCTGTACTTCTTGTTCTTGTTGTTCAGAAGTTCATCATAGTGCAATTTCAGAGCTGTGTACTGATCCGTCTGCTTCTTTCTCAGAATCGTCTTGTAAGCGTCCTCGGCTGCGGTCAGGGTGTTATAATTTGTAACCTTGGCCTGATCTTCGGCAGAAAGGTTGTCGTAGGCGATACGAGCTTCCGCAATGGCGTTGTAGCTGCCCTCACCGACCGAACCAATGGCTTTAATCAGGTCGATGACTTCCTGCACGGTTGCGTTTGCACGTTTTGTCGCGTCAGACATATCGTACAGACGGTTGCTGCCCTTGACATAGCGGTCATACGCGACGAGCGTGTAGGCTGCCTGCTCGGATGCCATCTGATTGACCGTGCTGTTCGACTGCTTATCATGCAGGAATCCGCCTGTCGTTTCGTCGGCATAGCTCAGGAAGTTGGACAGGACGCTGACACCGTTATACTGGAATCTGGCATCGGTCTTTGCGTCGATCTTCATAGCAGACAGCGCAACAATGACCTGTGCGGCGGATTCAGAGCTGCCGTAATCGCCGGTTGCCTTGTACTCTGCGGACAGCCATTCCAGCGCCTTATCTACCATAGCTTTGGCTTTGGCATTTGTGCTGTAATACGGGGCCAATGCCTGCACAGCCATGGCCGTCGTGTCAACATCATCGCCAAGATGATCGCTGTCGATATTCCATGCGCCGTTGGAATGTTGGTTGGCACGAAGTGTCTCAATCCACGCTTCACGCGCCGCATTGCCGGTCGCGTCTTTGTAGTAGCTGCCGGAATCCAGTGCGATCAGCGCAAAGACGGTGCCGTTGTTGCCCTGCTCGGAAACACGATAAGTACCGCTGGCAGTCTTGTCAAACAGCGGTGCTACAAGGTCGTAAATCGTGCCATTGGAGCCTTTGAACTTCGTTGCATCCTCACCGAGCGCCGTCAGCGCCAGAATGATACGCTCGTACTCGGTGTGTTTGCGCTGGCTGGACGTTGTGTCGAGCTTGCCGTTCAGCGCGGCAACTGCCGCAGCGGTGTTGTTGAGGTAGGTGTCATACCAGACAGTGGCATTGACATTTCCTCTGGCCACGGACATGACCGCCCACTCTGTACCGTTCGAGTTACCATTATACGACGGGTTCGGAGCTTCCTTCTGGACGTAGGCAAGTACCTTGTTCAGAGCATCCTCATAGAACGCAGTCGTGCCGAGTTCTTCAAGCGCCTTTTCTGCATCGGTCAGTCTGTCATAGTTGCTGACCTGCTTTTTCTGCGCTTCGTTCAGGTTCTTGTATGCGGCGCGCGCAGCTTCAATCGCTGCCCGATCCTGTGCGGTCACAGCGTCCTTTGCGGGAAGTGCTGCGATCAGGCCAGTTACATAACCGACTTCAAGCGTAGAAACGGCGGAAACCGCATTGTTCAGCTTGTTGACCTCACGCTGCGTCAGATAATCCTTCTGCTCATCCGTCAGCTTGTTGTAGGCTTCTTCCGCAGAGCGGATCGCGCCAATGTCATTGACGGTCGGCGTTGCGGGCAGGGCCGCAATCGCGTCGGAGACGAGCTTTGCTGCCTCCAGATTCGTAATGACATCGTTGCATTTCTTCAGCTTGTCCTTCAGCGCACCAGAAATTTCCGTTTGCTTTGACGGAGCTAAAAGGTCATACTGTGCTTTTGCCGTGCGCACATCCGAAGCATTTGCCAGCGTGATCTTGCCCGGAGACGGGAGCTTGTTGATGAGCTTCTCCACGTCCGAGACACTGCCTTTTTGCACGACGGTGATGGTATAGCGGGTCGTCGTGTAGTTGGACGCCTTGTTCATGGTGGGCCAGCTCTTGTCACCAACGCCAACATAGATCACATCGCCGGACGAAACGGCCATAATGTCGCCGTTTGCATAGTAGGCGTTATCGCTGCCGTAGGTGTTCAGATAAGCTCTGGTCTGGAAGTTCTTATTTGTGGCAGAGTAGTCGATGCGTGTGCCGATCTGCTTGTCAGGAATGACCAGAAGATAATCGGTGGTCGCACCGCTGAACGCCGGGGTCAGCTCGCCGCTGCTGAATTGCAGGCTGGAGAGTGTGGTTTCGTTGTTTGCCCACGAACTGCCGAGATCCTCGCCAAGATTCATGGTATACATGACGTGGATCACATCGCCAGACTTCAAGCCGCCATTCTTGACCGTGAAACCGGCGAATCCCTGATTGACCATCCAATCATTCTTCGTACCCATCCAGCCAGCACCGGCCGCGCCTTCTTTTTCAGCCAGCGATTTATCGCCCTGATCGATGGATGCGATGTAGGTGGTCTTGGTGTAGGAGTCCGTTGTCCAATCCGTATTGCCGTTCCATGTGAATTTGCCGAGTTCCAACGCCTGAAGCACCATTGTCATCATGCTGTCGTTTGCACCAAGCGCATATTCGCCAGAAACGAGCGTACCGGTGATTGGAGCACCTTTCTCCGCTTTCCATGTCGTGTTTTCAACAATGACCGTGACCGAGCCGACCGTATCACCGGAGTTATAGTGAGTCGTATTCGTTGAAATGATATTCGACTTTGCTTTCGGAACAGCCTTGATCGTTGCGACGGCATTATCACGGGCAGCTTTGATTTCAGCTTCCGTGCCCGCTGCATTGATGTTCTTCTTGCCGGTATTCAATGCAGCCGTCAAAGCGTCGATGCCGGCTGCATCGTATTCACTCTGTTTGCAGGCATCGAACGCAGCTTCGACAACCGCGATAGCCGCATTTCTCAGCTTGGCAATTTCATCTTCATCGACCACATCCAGTGCATCGTAGGTAGCCTTATCTATCATTTTCAGATAGACTGTGAACTCGCTGCCATCCTCTGCCGTTTCTGGAATGGTGATGTCCGAAATGTAGTAATCAGGGTATGCACCGCCGTGAATATCATAGAGCGTGGTTTTTGTCAGCGCGTGCCATGTGGTTTCATCCGTTGACCAAGCGGGCCAGTACAAATCATCTGTCGTTTTCAGATAACGCCAGATAGACAGAACATCGCCGGGATGCGCCGATCTCTCCCATGTGCTGGTAAACGGATTGGGCTCATCTTCAATCCAATAGCAATAGTTGTCTCTCTTTCGTTTGTCGATGTGGCCGTCACGGTAGGTATGCGTGATTTCATTCCGGTTAGGATAGCCATACTGCGCAGCGCCCGTGTCATTGTTGGTCGTGGCAGACAGGAAATCGCCCTGCGGGACCACCTTCACGGTGACTTTGCTCTGTGCCGTAAGATTTGCGGCATCCAGCTTGAAAATCTGCTCCAGCTTGCTGGTTTCCTTGGTGGTCAGGAGTGTCTTTTCGTATGTGTTGGTGCGAACGCTGCTATATGCCGTCTGAATCGCTTCGACCAGCTCACGGTCGCCCGTGTTCACGTCATTCAGATCTTCCGGCATATAGGACAGCTTTTCACGCAGCGCGGAAATGACTGCCGCATGGTCGATGGCCTTTGCACCGGCTGTCTGCAAGGCTGCAAAATCTTCATCAAACTGATCCATCAGCTCTTTGAATGTTGCCGCAGATTGCAGGTGCGATTTCAGCGTTTCATAGGTGGATTTCAGCGCAGCATAATCGTCAGCGGTGAAATCATAGTCATGGAACTGCTCATAATACGCCTTGGCCTGTGCCAGATTTTCCGTGCGATACTGCGCCATGACTGCGGCGGGATCATCCGCCTCGGCCACATAAATGAGCGCATAGTCACCGGCATAGAGCGAATGATATTCACCCGCAGTTACCGCATTGTAGACCGTAGTGGTGCCATAATCATCCGGTTCTACATTGTACGCGGCAATGGTATAATAGCCGGATTCACGGAATACATATTGCAGATTGCCGCTTTCGTCCGTTTCTGCCGTTGTCTGGTAGATCGGCTGGGAAATCGTTTCTTCCTCAGCCGGGGCGCTGATAAAGAGCGTGACATTCTTCGGATTCAGCGTCTTGCCGAGGTTCGTCGCGTTTGCGCCGGTAACAGTTGCGGAAACAGCGGTTTTTGCGCCGACCTTGGAGGTCACGGGCGCGGTCATGTCAATCTTGGCAATGCTGTCGCGGTAGTGTTCCTCATTGAAGGTCTTTTCGAGGGTAACAGCGGTAGAATCGTAACCTGTGGAAGATTCTTGCAACTGGAGTGGCTGGCAGATACGAACGAGCCGTACAACATCACCGTTATGGAGCTGAACAATCTGATAGTTATTGAGCAGTGCTTCCTGAAGCAATCCATAGTTATTGCCATTGACGAACAGCATAAACCAAGGAGCGGTATCGCTGTTGTTATAAGCACCACCGGGCAGCGTCCGATCATCGTGCTTATCGAGCACCAATCCCGCCGCTTTGATCGCGTCAGCCAAGGTAGCGTTACCTTTTGTCAGCCCCAGTTCCGCGTTGACATACAGATTCGTTCCATTCTCTCGGAAGTGTTCAAACTGCGCGGAGAAATTATTGATGTAGGTGAACGAAATCGTAATGTCCTTGTCGCTGACAAGCTGCTTGCGGGTGTTTTTCAGTGCTTCGACGTGCTGCGTGAAATCCTTCAGCATCGCGTAATCCTCGGTGCTGCCGCCAACGATGCGGTAGTCCAGATCAGCTTTCAGCGCCGCATGAGCGTCAGTAAAGGCTTTCCACGATTCTGCGCTATAATCTCCCGCAGTCAGCTTTTCCGGGTCGTACTGTTCGATCAGCGTTTTGGCCTCTGCCTTGCCGCTCTGGTAGGCTTCGTAAGCGGAGTTGTAGGCATCCATGTTGACCAGCTTATGCCCATCTGCCGCCGCTGCCGCTGCATTGACCTCATCGTTCCGGTTGAAGGTATTTGCCTCTGTCGGATTGCCGTCCTCGTCATACAGTTCGTCAAGAAGCGCCTGCCCAGCAACCTTGGCCTGTGCATAGGCCTCCCATGTCAGCGCTGTACAGTTGTCTGCGCTGACCGGCGTACCAGTTCCAAGCCGGAGTTCGTTGTAATACCAGCGCCAATCCGCATGGAGCGCTTCATAGAGCGCCGTAGCATTGACTTTTTCAAGCGGGATCAGATTTGCTTTTGCTTCTGGAAGTGCTGCGGTCAGCGTAGCCAGAGCAGCATCGACCTCATCTTGCGTGGCTGTATCATCGTCATAAACATCTTGCGCTACCTTTACAATGTCACTGAGGTCTTGCCAGAACCCCTTTGCGCTTTTACTTGTATCCTTGCCGTTCCAGCGGTCATTTTCTGTATAATAACCACTTGTAGGCAATGCCGCGTCAATAGCCGTTTTAAGGGCAGATTTATCAACCTGTTTTCCCTTTATCTGAACAAGGAGTCCAAAGATATTGTCCTCGCTGGGCTTAAAGCAAAGGTAATAATACTTGTCACAATCGGGTGTATAAGAGTTATTACTAAGTCCAGCGGATAATAAGATGTCTAGTGATACGTCTGAATAGTCAGATAGAGTTTTAGGTGTTCCATCTCTTTTTAACGACACAAAACCGCGAATATTTAGATATGATCCTTTACTATTGCCAATTAAGGCTCTTGTTTGATTAGAAAGGAACACATCCGCTGCATTCTCTGCATCAATAACATATGTCGTACTGACTTCTGTACCAGCAAAATTTGCACCGGATTGTATCGTTATCTTGTCAGAAATTGTCCGACACTTTGATTCACCATCATAAATTCCATCTGTTTTGATATTAAATGTTTTACTTTTCGCATAGGTGGGTACTGCACATAGTGAAAAAATCAATACGAGTGCAAGCAGTAGAGAGAGAACTTTTTTCATACTTCCATAGGCAAATAGTCATAAAAAACGGCGGGGAATATACAATACTCCCCGCCGTTTTTCACTCAACTATTATTCTGCTTTTCCTCCTCTCCGTCGATTGTTAAAGAAACGCCGGTAGTCTGACCAACGGTTGCTGTGCTCTTATTTGCAGTTGTGAAAATGCCACAAACCTCAGCGGAGGTTTCACCAAATGTGCCGTTGTCCAGAACCGCAGTATAAACGCGGACATAACGGAACGTCTTGCCAGTCACGTCAATCGGAAGGCCAGTCGAAATGTCAACCGCCCATTCCAGATCGAAGCCGTCGCCGCCAGTCTTTGATTTTTGATTGCCCGACTCATCCGTATAAAGATAAGGCAGATAGGGGTTGACTGCTGTACCATACTTGGCGGGGCTGCCGTTCGGCGTTACGTCAGCATAGCCAAAGGCATAATCTGCCGTGGTATCGGAATCCGGGATCATGGTCAGACCGCTGAACATCAGAGCGGAATCGCTGTGGCTGACCTGAATATTGGAGCCGGTGTTGCTGTACGAACCGTTCATCGGGTAACCCTTTGCCACGGTCGGCCACCAGCCGTAGCTTGTAACCAGCGGATCGGCTGTCATTGTCGTGCCGCTTGCAGTCACAGTTGCGCTGATCTTGCTGCTGGCGCTGGTGCCGGTGTAGTTGACAGTAGCATTATTCAGCGTACCAGTATAGGCTTTGGAGAATTTATTCGTGACTTTCGTACCCGTGAAGTTGAAGTGACCGTCATAGTATCTGGAACCCGCCAGCTCATACCATGTCTTTCCGTCCTCAGAAACCTGAACCGCCGCAGCCTCCGGGTTGCCATTGAACGCATTGCCGTAGACTACGAAGTCAACACCGTAGGGGTTTTCAGGATCGTTCGTGATGCCATCGTCGAATTTGAACTCAATGTAGCCGCCAAACGCACCGAGGGAAACGCCAGTGCTGTCAAGCTCTGTCTTACCTACGAACTTGCCCTCTGTGGTGCCCCAGCCGGAGCCCTGTGCAAACTGACCGATTGGCAGATAGCTGACAATCGAACTGGGTGCTTTGCCGGATGCAGTTGCCTGCTTCGGACCGCAAGTAATCGTGTAGGTTACGCCGCCGGTAGTAGCGACAATCGTGGTGTCGCCGCTGTCCTTCGGGGAAATGGTAAAGGCATAGTTGCCGGCGCTGCTATAATCACTCGTCACCGTGCTGCCATCAACCGTAATCGTGTTGGTACCCTCGACCCAAAGAGTGAAGCTGCTGGGGATTCTGCTGGAACCCTCACGGCCAGCCACGGTGCCATTATTGCCATCCCAAGCAATGAACACCGGGTCGCCGGTGGAAATGCTGACGGGGCACGGCATATAATAGTGGAACACATAGGTATCGAATTTACCCAGATCCGATTGAATGTTCTTGTGGACGTAGGCTCTGGCCAGCGCAGTGCCCTCATTCACCGTTGCGGTATAATCATTTGCACGCTGCCCCCAAATGATCTGCTGTGCCTGCGGAGGATTCGCAACAACCGGAACTCTGGAAATTACGCAGTCGGTGGGTTCCCCAGCGGCCTTAGTGAAGTGCATTGAAACAATCGTGCCGTCAGCCGTCGCTTCGTTCAGTGCGATGTAGTAATCGTAGACTGTACCGTTGTTATTGGTGCTGGTGGTATAGTCCGGCTCATAGAAATCTGCGCCATCGATTGTGATGGACGCAACGTTCGTGCCGTGGCCGGTCAGCGACCACGAAGTTGCAGCCGACGCGCTGATCGTGAACAGCGATACGGCCATTGCCAGCACAAGGATCAGTGCCAGCGCGCGGGAATTGAAAATCTTCCGTTTCATGCTTGACTTCCTTTCTGTCTGCATAAAAATCGTTCCTCGCGGTTGAGCCGATGCAGCCGAGGAACAGCTCTGCATCAGCGTTGGGTCTTTTATGTCACAGCAAAAGCTGCTGCAAACAACAAATTCATGCTTCACACCACAGATACAATACCGCTTCCTGCGCTCCCGCCCGCCGCGACGTAGACCGCGTTTTCTGCCCGTTGGTGCGCTCGTTTCTTCGCGTCGCTTCGCCGGGGCAATATGCTCTCATGCTGTGGCTATTCAGTTGTCGATGCGATTCATCATTTCGAGACGGGCGAAGGCCCGGTAGATTTGTTTTGAGATCCCCCGGTTCCGCGTTCCCAATTCGGAACCGGGGATTTCTGCGCGTCGGGGGCGACGCGCTGGCAGCTTGATCTCAGGGGGATGAGATCAGGTCTATATGCAAATCCGTTCCCAAACAGATTGCAGCCAGTTTATTGTGGAGAGACCTTTTCTTCGGGCAACTGATGCAGGCTGCGGTTTTCTGCCATCTTTTGCATCCGCTGCTCATAGAGCAGCTTCTTGACGCGCCGCTTTTCATCGCGCTCCTGCCGATATATGGCCTCCTGCCGCTTGCGTTCCTCGTCATGCCGCAGGCGGCGTTCCGCAGGCGGTAAACCAGCAAGCGCCGCGTTGGTGCGCTGGCGAATCAACTGCTCCATCCATTGCTGACCGTTGAAACGTTTCGGCTTTCCGCTGCTCATTCTGCCGCACCTCCGCCCTCGGCAGTCGCGGCCTGCTCTGCTTTGCGCTCAAGCCGCTTGGCCTTGCGCTCGGCTTTCTTGTCTGCCTTGCGCTTGTCGCGCTGGAATTGCAGCTCGTCCTTATATCGTTTTGTATTTTCAAGCGGCATAGGAAAGTATTCCATGCTGCTTTTCCAAGTGCCAATGTCCCGAACCGCACGTTTCCACGAACCAAAGCGCAGATCGATATAAGAGCCTCCCGCGACTTCGGTTCTGGTCGGTGTATGCCCCAGCTTTTCTGTGCAGCGCTGAAGATACTGCTGAAGCTGTTCCAAACTGTCATTCTGGTGGTCAAGCGCAAACTGAATATCTTCCTGGGCGAGGGCAGATACGGTCTTTGCTGCTAGTTCCTGCTCGACCAACTCCGCAAGATGGAGGTCGCGTTTTCTCTGATTCATTCGCCCGCCCTCCATACCATGGTGCGCGGGCGCGTCTGCGCCGCAAGCTCGGCATCCACAATGCGAGCCTGCTCTTTATATAAATCCTGTACGATTTTTCGTTTGCTTACCTTGAGTGGCGTAAACGCATCGTTTTTGTTGCCAGAATAGATGGTGTTCAGCGCATTTTCCCAGCCGTCAAAGCGCATGGCAATGTATTCGCTGCCAACCACTTCGCATTTGCGCGGCAGATGCCCAATGTCCACCATGCAATCACGCAGGTAATTGGTGAGCTGCTCCAGCGTGTCGTTTTGATGCTCTAAGGCAAACTGGATGTGCTTGTGAGAGAGAGTCCGTTCGATGTGTGCGTAAATCAGTCTTTCGCGCCTGGCTACTGCCCGTGTATCGACGTAGGCCATGGGAACATACCTCCTTTTTTGCAATTCGCGGGGCAATCCCGCAAAAATCCCCAATAGATGAAAAAAGCACCAATTCTCAAAGAGAAATTGGTGTTTCGTGTCCGCAGGCCATCAAATACTTCCGTTCTCAGGCAGCGCGGATTCATCCTGCCTATCGCAGCAGAGCGCTGCAACAGACTTGAAGATAGCAAAGTATTCTGACTTGCAATCTGAATAGAAAATTCCCATTCGCGGATCACGTCTGTCTTCTCACAGGGGTTTCCTGCAATGACGGCCTTTTAGCCCAGCGGTTTCCCGCCTCGACGTTTTCCTCATGCTCACAGCTCCGGGTAGAGTAGGTACATTCCGGTTTCGCCGCCACCCTGCCGGAAACACCGGCCGACAGTCCAACGGCTACACATCTTCGGATGCAATATGAAGTTGTAAAAGCAGATTTTGTATGTGCTGAGGGAAATATGGGATACTATCTGCACACACAAATCCTGATGGTACTGAATTTCGTAAATCTCTGTAAATTTACGATGGCACGTTAAAATCTCCCTGCAATCATCAGCCTTTGCTGGTTCTACCGGACCAAAATTTTGACGGCGAATAGCTTTTAAGCCACGCCCAAAAAGCTGATCTTCTGAACAGCCTGTTTTTTGCTGTCCATCGATGGATGGACATACAGCCGCAAGGTTGTTGTTATATCTGCATGGCCAAGCATTTCGCTGACGCTTTTTATATCAATGCCACTTTCAATACACCTCGTTGCGTAGCTGTGCCGGAGCGTGTGATAGCAGCGCTTTTTCAAACCACAGCGGCGCAGAACGGATTCAAAATAATACTGATAGTTTCGCGGTTCCATTGGTTTGTCCGAGCGGCCGGTCAGCAGATAGGCGTTCTCCGGCAGACCGGAAACGGCTTTTTTCAGGAAGATCATCATATCTTCCGGCAGCGGAACAATGCGTACAGAAGATTCGCTTTTCGGTGTCTGCACGATCAGGCGCGTGTTTCCATTTTGCCGGATACGCTGTGCCGCACGTTCGATCCGAACCGTGCCGTTCTGGAAGTCAATGTCCGAAACGCGGAGCGCACAGACCTCGCCAAGCCGCAGTCCTCCGTTTGCCGAAAGAAGAATCCCTGCGTTCTTGTGATTGGCTGACGGTAAAAGAGCTTTTCCGATCTGTGCAAGCTCCCACGCAGAAAATGGTTCGATGCGCGGCTTTTTTGCCGCTGGCAACGGAACATTTAAGGCATCACAATAAAATTGAAACTCTCTGGCAGCAAATCGAAGCGCACTCTTGAGCAGAACACCAATATCCCGGACACTTTTTGCCGATAAGCTGCCGCCGGACAGGCGACCGGTTTTTTGCTTTTGATTCAGAAAATCCGTCAAGCACTTTGCCGTCAGTGCCGTAACCGGGAGCATCCCCATAAACGGAAGAATGTGCTTCTCGATCAGAAACGAATACCTGGCGCGGGTGGACGGTTTCACATCGACCTGCGCCAGATACCATGCAAAAAGCTCTTTTACCGTCAGGCGGCAGCTTCCCACCGGACGCTTTACAAAAGTTCGTTTACGTTCTTCCAGCTTTGCCTTGACCTCGGTATAGGTTCTGGCATAGACAGAAGCATATTTTGCTTTTCCGTCCGGTTTCCTTGCACTGATAAATCGGCCTTCCCAACGTCCGTCTTTTCGTTTGTAAATGTTCTCACCGGTTTTTGCCAAAGAACTTCCTCCTTCCACCTGACGGTATTTCTGACTGCGAATAGGAGCGGAAAAGGCGCTGACACCTGAATGGAAAGAAACCGCACCATTTGTTGCAGATCGATAATCGCAAAGAGAGTGCAAATTTACAACATTTTGCCGCCCAAGCGCATTGACTTTTCTCCGCTCTGCTGTATAATGAAGTCAGAAATAAAGATATTTTGCGTTTTTGTGACTTCGTAAATTTACAGAGATTTACGAAGTTTTTTCTATCGCTATTATAGTGAAAACCTGCGAATCAGCATATCAAACTTCTATGTTAGCGTATTCCGTTTTCAGCGTGTCCGGATGAATGAGCAGCATTGGCCGTTTCCATTCCTGCGCGTACTGGATTGCCCGGTCTGCGGCATTGCCTCTGGCAGACAACGGATCATAAACCGCCAACACCATATCGGCCTGCCGGATGATCGTGCGATAGGCTTCAAGCTGCGCGTCCGGCTGCGGATGCAGACTGACCGCGCTCAGGTGCGTGCATTTGGTCAGCATATCAAAATACCGCTCCCGAAGCTGCGGCGTCCATTTGGTTGCCTGTTCTTCGTGCGGCGTGACGCAGAACAGCAGCAGCTTCGGATCGTTGTCACGCAGAACGTTGATGATCTCCGCTGCGTACAAGCCTACGCCGTAGTCACAGCCGACATAGAACTGCGTTACACCCTGTTGACGCAGCACCATGATCTGCTGCGCCAGCTCCAGCTTCATCGCGCGACATTCGTCCGCTTCTTCATCAAAGCCCCATGCAAACCGCATGGGATTGTGTCCAAGGATCGCGCAGCTTTTGGGCGTAGCCATTCCAACACCTGCTTTCTGTCTCTCTGTAAACTGTGTGCAAATATGTTCGTATGCGTTAATTCGCTTTTGATTATTATAGTATTGCTCACAGATTAAATCAATACAATACCATTTCAGACAGAAAGTTTTTATGGAAGCTCGTATAATTTGCTTATACGCAGGAGGTGTCAGTGTATGGGCAAAGATATTTCATTCAAGAATCACGACCGATTTATTCATCTTGGCATTGCCATCGCTGCGCTCCGCAAAATGCGTGGGATGTCACAGGAACAGTTGGCTGAAAAAGCGGGGATCAGCCGATCGCTTATCAGTGCTATTGAAGCGCCGGGATTGGCAAAGAGCTTTTCGCTGGATGTGTTTTTCAACCTTGCTGACGCGCTGGACATTGACCCCGCTGACCTGATCGACGCTTCGGTTTTCCCGGACCGGGTTTTCAAGCAAAAATAATGCGTCTCACGGTGAGACGCATTTCTTCAGGATTCTACATTATAATATGTATCAAAAAGCCGGACTGGAGAATCGCCCCAGTCCGGTCTTTGTCGAATTGCGTCTCACCGTGAGACGTATTTCAGTCTGAAAAGTAATCCGGTCTGGCTACGGTCGTAAAACCAGCCGAGCCGGTGATAACAACGCCATTTGCACCGCCGCTGCAATGGACGATCAGCAGATTCCCGTCTGCGTCCTTGCCGCCGACAATGCCGACGTGGGAATCATCGGGATAGAACACTAAGTCGCCCGGCTGTGCGTCGCTCCATGAGATATTCGTGCAATAGCTGTGCTGTGTCGCGGCACCGCCGCCGCGCCCCGGATAGTAGCTGCCATCCGTTGCATTGTAGAATGTCCAATCGACGAAACCGCTGCAATCCAGCCCAAACGGACGGATCGTGCCGGTGGAACCGCTGCCTGCGGCGGTGACTTCCGTGGGAACACCCCAGCGGTCGTCCCATCCGAGGGTCAAAGATTTTCCGCCCCAGAAGTACGATACGCGCCCGACAAGCTGCACCGCTGTTTCCACAACGGCTTTTCGCGCCGGGTCAAGATCGTCCGGGAGATTTTCAAGCAGTGCAATCGCGTCCTCCTGTGAGATCGTCAGTGAACCCATCGGAATATTCAGGCTGCCGAGGTTTTCAAGCAGCACATCCAGCGCGTCGTTCTGGTATTTTGTAAAAGCGTATATCAGGCGCATCTGCTCGGCGGTTTTGGCCGTGATCGTGATGGTCAGCGCAATTCCTGTGTGGCTGTCGTCTATGTCATCGTCCGGATCGCTGTCCGGAACATCAACGTTCTGCGTTGCCGTTGTGATCTCGCACATATCCCAAAAGACTTGACGCAACAGCTCCACACGTTCTTCGTCGAGCGTGAACACGTCTACGCCGTCCTCCGCGCCCGCTGTTTTGGACGCAAAAACGGCTACAACCTCGCGCCAATCCGGAGCCTGCCCGATGATCTGAACGGATACAAAATCTCCGTTTTGCATGCGTTCCAATTCAGCGTGATATTCTCCCTGAATTTCCGCAATGGCTGTCGCCAGTGGAACGGTATCATCACTTTCCTGTTCGTCCGCAAAGAGAATCCCCAGCGGCGATGCAAGAAATGCGCCCGCAACAATGACGATGGAAAACACGATGAAAAGCGCCGTGCCACCGCTCAGACTGGCAAGGGCGCTTATCAGCTCCTTGACGGCCTTTGCCGCGGCTTCAGCCAGCTTTTTCGCGGCTGCGGCGGCTGCGCTGGCCGCCCGGTTGTTGCTCTTTTTAAGCATCTTTCTCTGTGCGTCCTGTGTAGCTGATTTCCGTGCCCGCTTTGCAGCGGTTTTTGATGCAGGTGTTTTTGGCTTCACCTTTGGCGTGCTGATTTGTTCCGTATCCATTGTCCGAATGGAAACGCCGCGCCGGGGTCTTTCCCGCGGTGCGGCGCTTGGCTTCGGCTTTTCACGGATGGCGGGGGGCTGTTCCATTGGTGGAGCTTGTGCCGGTGCTGACGGCTGGACGGATGGAGCCGGTTTACCGCTGCCAGCCGTGAGCGGCTGACGCTCTGGCGTAATTGCGGGTGCTTCCGAAACAGGCGGCTGCGGCAGAATAGGGGCAGCCGGTTCGGATGGATAGATGGATTCGATAGATGGATTTTGGGAGAGCTGCGCTTGTTTTTCTACAAAGGCTTGCCGCGCCTGCGCCTGCGGTACGGGCGGTAAATCGTGCGCTTGTGTGACCGCTGGCCGTTCACGAATCGTCTGCCCCTTGCTGCGCGTGATCGGCAGCGCTTCTTTGCGTGGTGTCCACGCGCCAGGCTGCTTGATATGCTGAACGTTCGACGCATTTTCTGGTGTCGGTTCGGGATGCGGTTCACCGCGCAGCTCTGTAAACGTTGGCTTTTCGCGGATCGGTGGCGATGCGTTCTGCGGCATATCATCCGTAAGCCGGATTTCCGGCTGTCCTATATGAAGATGATCCCGCGCAGACGTTTTTTCTGCGCGGGATTTCTTTACACGTTGGACATAGGCACGGCGGCCTTGCTCTTGTGGTTGAAATTCTGGCTTGTGCTGCCGCTGCGTCAATTCTGGCCGTATGCGTACATCCTCCATGCGTTGGCGCGGCTGTTTTTCAATCGGCGTGGTGTCGGGAATTGTCGAGCGTTCCGGCGCTTTTGTTGTGGTGGACGCCTTTGCGGTTTGCTGGACATAGGCACGTCTGGCCTGCTCCTGCGGCGCTGGCGGCGGTGCGCTCTGTGACCGTTGCGGTTCTGGTCGGGTGCGCACATCGTCCGTGCGCTGACGCGGTGCATTTTCTGCCGATGGCACGGTCACTGTGGTATGCTGCGGCTGCTCCGACGTGATCGGCGGCGCTGGCGTAGCCGTTTTTGCGGTTTGCTGAACATAGGCGCGGCGGGCCTGCTCCTGTGGTGCGGGTATCGATGTGCTCTGCGGCGGCGTTGCATTTGGCCGGGTACGCGGCGCGTCTGTTCGTTCTCGCGGTAATTCCGGCGCATGGCGCGGCTGGTCGGACCGCTCCGGCTGCACGCTCGCAGAAGAATCTTCTGATCTTCTGCGGGTAGAATACTGGATTGCACGACGCGGCAGTTGAACAGCTTCGTGGACAATTTCACGGGCAGCCGTTTCTACCTGCTCTGTTGCAATGCGCTCCGCGCTGTCCGAACGGTCAGGCTGCTTCGCGCTGTCGCTCAACTCTTTTACAAATTTCTGCACCATCTGGCGTTGGACGGTGGATGTGACTTGATGTTTTGGCTGCTTGTCCTTTGGCCGGTCGTTTCGTTCTCGAATGTCTGGAATGGTATTCACCTCCGAAATGCGTCTCATGGTGAGACGCATTTAATGTTGAATTTTGAAATTGGCTTTGTAAAAGCAGGCATTGCAGAAATACGTCTCACCGTGAGACCTATTTCTGCAATGCTTCTGCGATTCCCTCCATGATATACTCTGCGCAGGGCAGCGCGACAGAATTTCCAATCGTGACATAGCGACTGGAGCTTCGGATTTCCTCACCGTCTGCGCCATACTTCGTCCAGTCTGGCGGCAACCCCATTAGGCGTTCGCTTTCCGCTTCGGTCGGGTAACGGATGCAGCCGGCAAGCGGATCGTCCTCATAGTAATACGCGAACGCAGCCTGTTCGGACGCTAGAATAGTCGGAAAGACATTTGTGCGTTTTCCAAAGCTCCGGATGAACTGTTGCCGATTTCGGTTCGCGGCTGCTCCGCGCATTTTGAATCCGTAAAAGGGTAGGATAACGGGTATCTGCC
>ERZ1027125.369-NODE-369-length-20272-cov-9.745759_pt1 | contig 20272 bp, 22 predicted proteins | sample MGYA00519249_ERZ1027125 | MGnify/ENA primary metagenome ERZ1027125 (study PRJEB26926, sample SAMN06164580) | human gut metagenome | biome: ENVO:00009003; feature: ENVO:2100002; material: ENVO:00002003 | host: Homo sapiens | place: USA | collected 2012 ... | reverse complement strand
AGCGCACACAATGCGCCGTCATTCTGATCGGACACATGAACAAGGCGCAGGGCTTGAAATCCGGCTATGGAGCTTGTGCCGACGAAGGAGCCAGCATCGCATTTGGCTAGTCGCCGGCGTCCCGGCGTCCTGCCAAATGCCAAATATCGGGCAGCAGCCCGAACCCACTTTATACGAACGGAGGATATATGACAAAGGACAAACAATTCAGCATTCGGATCTCAAAACAGGATTTAGAAGCGATACGCCCAAAAGCGGTTCAGGCGCACATGAGCCAGAGCGACTATGTAATCAGTTGTTGTCTGGGCAAGAAAATCATCATTCTTGACGGACTGAAAGAAGTCCTGCGGCAGCAAAAAGCCATCGGAAACAACCTCAACCAACTGGCTGTGCTGGCGAACATGGGGAAAGTCCAGTTCGCCAATCTGGACACAGCAGCACAGGAGTTCGCCAGGATCAACACTGCTCTGCGGAAGTTGCAGGAGGGAGGCGTGGCAAAATCGCAATCGTCCATTTCGTGAACTACAAAAAGGGTACGCAGACGCGCGGCTGCATGAAAAGTGTCATGCGCTATGTTTCCCAGCTCAGCAAGACGCTCTGGGATGGGCAGCAGCTCGTCAGCGGTATTGGCTGTCAACCGGAAACTGCGTTCGACGAGTTCCTGAGTACAAAGCTGCTGCACCACAAAGACGGCGGCGTGATGTTTTATCACATGGTGCAGAGCTTCCCGAAAGGTGCGAACATTGATCCTCGCACAGCGCACGAAGCAGCGCACCGACTTGCTGGATACTTCGACGGCTGTGAAGTTCTGGTCTGCACGCACGTTGACCGGGAACACATTCATTCACACTGTATTATCAACAGTGTCAATTTTGAAACCGGCAAAAAAGTGCATATGGCGGACAAGCAGATTCAGGAGCTGCGCGTTCGCAACGACCAGATCTGTGAAGAACTGAGACTGCCGAAATTTCAGAGGGATGAGCAAAAACGCTCCTGCGGGATGTCCAATGCGGAATACTACACGGCATCCAAAGGTGAGAGCTGGAAGTTCGAGCTGATGCGAGTCATCGACGATTGTATGCGCTGTGCCGAAAATTGTGAGGAATTTTTGGCGCTGCTCCGTTCTGAGGGTTACGATGCCACATGGACGGATGCGCGTAAAAATATCACCTATATCACACCAGACGGATGTAGATGCCGTGATAACAAGCCGCACATAGAAAAATACCTGTAAGAAAACATGGAGGCGGAATTTGAATACAGAACGGAGAAAATCGCCAGAGGAACTTCAAGCTCTGCATCGGCGATCGATGAACGAGGCGCAGCAGTTGGAAACCAGCGTGATGGTCACCGAGCGGAATTGGAAGGCTATGCTCGAAATGCAGGACAGGCTGTTTCGGCAGCAAATGCAGCTTGGCACCGATTTGAAAATGCTCCTGACCAAACAGGAAACGCAGGAAGCCCTGACCGCGATGCAGATGAGCGCAGAAAATTTCGAGAAACAGGCTGGGAGCCTGAACGAGAAGTATTCTTCCGGCTGCAAGGCGCTGACCGAGACTACGAAGAACGCCCTGACCACAATCCTGAACGATACGAAGAATCAGCTTTCGGATATGGAGCAGACGGCACAGAAGAAGATCATCACCTGCGCGTGGATCTCGACTGCGGCAGTGATCTTGTGCGCAGCGCTGTGCGCCTTGGTCGTGCTGTGGAGCAGATGACGGATGATGCGCCGCAGCACGACACAGCGACTATGCCGCTGCATATTGACAGCAAGCGCCGCAAGAAGCTCTGGCAAAAGAAAACCGCCCTCGGCCACGCCGAGGACGATCATGAAGATTGGAATATCTACACCCACGCGTTCGATAAGAGCAAAAAAGCGGAGAGCCAGATTATGCAGAGCAGCTTGGAAATCTGAACACCAAAAGTCACCCATGCACGGACTTGAACTGTGCGTGGGCGATTCGCTAGATGGGGCGTGCGATCTGAAGCAGCTTGCCGATTAGTTCATTTGACTGCCGAGACCAATACTCGCAATCGCAGACAAGAATCAGCTTTTTCTTCGCACGGCTTACGGCGGTATTGATGATCTGTGTGCCGTTGCTCTTTGGAATCAATGTAGTTGTAAACCATTTACCGTCGGTATCTACAACGCTGAACAGGACTGTATCCCATTCGCGTCCCTGTGCGCCATGCACCGTCAATACGGTTTCTGGCGAAAGTCCGATCTTTTTAACTGTCTTAGTCAAAATCTCTCGCTGGTTTCGATATGGAGTAATGACCCCGATATTTTCGCTTGCGTGCGTTTCCAGATATCTTTGAATAGCAATCTGCTCACCAAGGTTTGTCCGATTTTTCTCACCGTATTGCTTTGATGCATGAATGCAGAAAATCTCTGTGTCGCTTTCGGGATTTCCGTGGAATTGCGCGGAGTACACATTTTTTGCAAGCACAGCCGCAAGCGATTCCCCGAAACGATAGGTATGCACCAGATCGTATTTTTTCATCTGTCGGAAGCTCGCTGGACGGTGATTCAAATAATCAGACGCAATATCCCTTCCGGAAAGCGCATCTTCTACGAACAGCGCGGATTGTGCCCAAACAGAAACGGCAGGGTTAGCTGCAATCGATTGATCGTTCATCTCGCAGACTGGTGGAAGCTGCATATGATCTCCGAGGAAAGTGAATGGGCAATGATAAGCAGTCAACGTGGCAGCCTTGACAAGCGAACAATATCCGGCTTCATCCAGAAAGACATGAGAAAAACGGCTCAACGCATCGTTCGGCGGAAGCCGCCCGATACAGGTGTCGATGGTCGCGGCCAGAATTCTGCAATCGGCTGTTTTGGCAGCCAGAGCTGTGTCCAGTGACGTTTTTTGCGCCTGCAGAGTGGAAAGCTGTTTCTTTTGCTCCGCAAGCGCGGCCAGCGTGTCTTCCAAGGAAGTACCTGTCGGCGGAGCAGAAAGCTGAATCTTCTTTTCAAGGTACTCCGCATAGTCTTCAATTATTGCGGTAGTTTCTTCTGTATGAATCGGTATTTCAGCAGCAGAAAAGGGCTTGCAGATCGGAGCAAACAGCTGCGAATTTGCTCTCAGGTGAAGAAGGACGGTGTGCTGCTGTTCAGATATTTTCTGAAGCTCTGATTCAAGCGCCTTCTGTGACTGCTCCATATCAGATAGTAAAGCCTTAATCTGATCCAGCTGCTTTTCTAACTGCGCAGCCTGTTCAAGTGACTGCGTCAAAGAAGCCTGATATGCCTCAAAGCGTTTGCGGAACAACGCATGGCGCCACCCATGTGCATGTTGCTCGGTCTTATCTGCATACGCTTTGACTTGCGCGGAAGCATGTGCCAGTTCCTGTTTAAGCTTGCTTTGCTGAATGTGGGAAGCGGTCTGTTTACCGGTCAGGAGATCGAGCTGCGTTTGGGTAGAGATAGACTGTTTCTGTAAATTGTCCAGCTGTGCAATATCATCAAGCAGCTTTGGTTTTATGTTAGAAAAGGATTTCCAAGTGTTTTGCAGCTTTTCATACGACTGAATCTCTTTCAAATGCGCCTCGAGCTTTGAAATATCTGCACTTACAGTTTGCAACTGGCTGGTGAGTGAGGCAAGTAGCTTGATCTGGACTCGATCCTCGCAGGCATCCGGGTATTTCCCGGCAAATGCAGCAGAAGCCATGCCCAGCCGAAGGAGCTTGCCTTTATAGTCGATCCCGGCTTCTTCAAAAACATCCAGTACGCCATACAGTGTCTGCTCTACGGCGTTATTCGTTGGAGCGGCGATCAGAATGCGTTTTCCAGCTTTCAGATATGAAAGGACACAGCGGGAGAGAACGAACTTTGTCTTGCCGGTGCCGGGAGCACCCCAGATATAGGTAAAAGGATTACTGAGCGCACCTTCGATGGCGGTAGACTGGTCAGAAGAAGGTGCCTGCAAACCTGTTTTCATATAAGCCGATACAGCGGGATGTTCTGTTGGAATCCGGACTCGATCGCCATATTGCTGATACCAGTCTTCCACACGCTTGACAAGGAATTTGACATCTGAAATGACCTTGACATCGTTGGGATCAGCGCACAGCAGCTTCGCTTTGGCTGACGCGGATGTGCGGACACGCAGAATGCGCGAAGCCCTTGTCAACTCTACGGCGTGGATATCGTTATATTCAAAAGTATCGTGACAGATTTTTACTTGCAATCCGTCTGGATTAAATGGAATTTGCCCCAACGTGAGATCAAAAAGCGCAGAGTCCTCTACGCATGAAACTTTCAGAACATCAATCGAAACAACGCCCTTGCCGCATTGATCGAGATACGCATAATATTGTTTGGAGCCTTCGATCGCAAGCGCTTGAAATGCCATAACCCGTGTCACCTTCATTTCATCTGCATATAGGGCATAGAGAAAGCGGAGTGTAGGAAAAATCCCTTGAAATTATACAATTCCAAGGGATTTTGGTACGCCCGACACGATTCGAACGTGCGACCTACAGAGTCGGAGTCTGTCACTCTATCCAACTGAGCTACGAGCGCATTTATGAGATAAGCGGCGAAGTGCCGATCATCGCTTTTTGAAAATGGTAGTCAAACAGTAGTCAAGGAACAAGCGGAAAAATGCTCTCACACCCGAAAAGTCCAGTCGTATCAACGGCTTTGGGCTTCTCTCAGCCGAATGGGGCAGAAACGTCGGAGTCTGTCACTCTATCCAGCTGAGCTACGGGCGCGTATTGACTGGCAACTATTATAGCAGAGGCAACGGAAAAAGTAAAGGGAAAACTGCCGGATGGGATGCCTGTTTTGGCGCGGGAATCGATGAAATAATTTTTTATACGATACATTGACAAAATAGAATAAATTATATTATACTGCGAACAGGAGGCGAGAACAATGAAGTATCTGGAACTGGACACGCCCGCTCTGCTGATCGACAGGGAGCGGCTGATGAAAAATCTGGCGGACATGCAGCGCTACGCCGAGGAAAACGGCGTGAAGCTCCGTCCGCACACAAAGACGCACAAAACGCCCGAGATCGCCAAGATGCAGCTCCGGCAGGGCGCCTGCGGCATTGCGGTGGCAAAGACCGGCGAGGCCGAGGTGATGGCGGAAAACGGCCTGCGGGACATCTTTATCGCAAACGAGATCGTGGGGGAGACGAAGCTGCGGCGCATCGCGGTGCTGACACAAAGCGGCGTCTGTGTCTCCTTCGGCGTGGATACGCCGTGTCAGGTGACGGAGGCGGAGCGGGTCTTTGCGGCGGAAAACGTGACCGTTCCGGTTCTTGTAGAGATCGAGGTCGGCGAGAACCGCTCCGGCATCATTGAGGAGGCGGATTTTCGGAGCCTGCTCGACGTGATCGCGCACTGCCCGCATGTGCGGTTTGAGGGGATTTTCTCGCATGACGGCAACAGCTACGGCGCGGCGGACATTCCTGCGCTGATGCAGATCGCCGAGGGCGCACAGCGCCGGACGATCCATTTTGCGGAGCTGGCGCGGGCGCACGGTATGCCGTGCCGGACGGTCAGCTACGGCGCAACGCCGACATTTATGAACCACGTTCCCATTCTTCCGGGCATTACAGAGCTGCGTCCCGGCACATATGCGCTGATGGACGCGTCGCAGGGACATGCCGCCGGCACGCTGGAGCTGTGCGCCGCGACTGTGTTGGCGACGGTCATCAGCAAGCCGACCGATACGCGGACGATCCTCGATGTCGGTGCGAAGGGGCTGACGATGCAGTCGCGCACCGAGGGCATCTGCGCCACGCCCGGAAAGGGAACGATCTATGAGTGGCCGGAGATACACATCGAGAAGGTCTTTGACGAGCATGCGATCGTCCTTGACCGCGCCTTCCATGACCGCGTTCAGGTCGGCGACAAGGTGCGCATCATCCCGGTGCACATCTGCCCGGTCTGCAATCTCTACGACCGTGCGTACCTGATCTCCGGCGAGCATGTCGTGCGGGAGCTGGAGATCGCGTGCCGCGGCAGGCTGCAATAAGGAGGCGCGGCATGGAAATCAAGCCCGCGCTGCGGCCGTATGTTCCGCTGGCGCAGATGCTGGTGCAGACGTTCGGCGCAGACTGCGAGATCGTGCTGCACGATCTGGACGATCCGGCGCACTCGGTCGTCTATGTGGAAAATCCGTCCGTGACCGGGCGGCAGCTCGGCGCCAGCTTCGACCAGCTCGTCAAAAAGGTCATCCTGTCTGACGATCTGAAGGAAAACTATGCTGCAAACTACTATTTCACCGCGCCGAACGGCAAGCGCATCCGCTCGTCCACGCTTCTGATCAAGGATGCGGACGGACGGCTCACAGGTGCACTGTGCATCAATCTGGATACGACGCAGATCACGCGGCAGATCGATTTTTTGCAGTCGCTTCTGCCGCCGGAGCCGCAGCAGAAGGCAGACGGTGCAGGAGAAGGCGAGGCGCGGGAGCATGTTTCCGTGATGATCGAAAACCTGATGGACGGGATCCTTGGTGACGCAGACGCAAGGAATCTGCCGCGCGAGGCGCGCATTGAAAAGGTGCGCTTCATGGAGCAGAAGGGACTGTTTCTGATGAAGGGCAGCATTGAAAAAGCCGCCGAGAAGCTGGGCGTCAACAAGGTGACGATCTACAGCTATCTCGACGAGGTAAGGGGGAAACGCGGATGAAAGAAGTCAGAATCGAATCCAGGCTTGTGAACAAGGGACACTATGTTCCCGGCATGATCTCCGGCGGGATGCTCTATGTCTCCGGTCAGCTTCCGGTACACCACGAGACCGGCGCGCCGATGGCGGCGGACATCGAACAGCAGACGCGCGATGCGCTGCACAATGTGGAGCTGGTGCTGAATGCGGCGGGCTGCGGCAGGGAAGATGTCGTGCTCTGCCGGGTGTACGTCTCGAGCATTGCGCTCTGGGACGCGGTGAATGCGGTCTACGCGGCGTTTTTCGGCAGCCACAAGCCGGCGCGCGTTGTCGTCCCCACGCGGGAGCTGCACAACGGCGCGCTGGTCGAGATCGAAGCCGTTGCGGAAGTGCGCGTATAAAGGGGGACGGCGAGAATGGAATTTGTCTGCACCAAATGCGGACGCCGCGCGGCGGCCGATACAAGGAAAGCACACTGCGACTGCGGCGGGCTGTGGGAGCTGGAATTCCGGCCGCCCCGATTTGATCTCGGCGAGGTCGATACGCACGAATGGAGCATGTTCCGCTACCGGCGCTTTATGGCGCTGGACGGCGAGTGCTGGCGCGGCGTTACGATGGGCGAGGGCATGACGCCCGTTGTGCGGCTGGATGAAAACGTGCTGCTGAAAATGGACTATTACATGCCGACACTGTCGTTCAAAGACCGCGGCGCGGCGGTTCTGGTGGCGCACTGCAAGGCCATCGGCGTGGACAGGGTCGTTCAGGATTCCAGCGGCAATGCCGGAAATTCAGTCGCGGCCTACTGCGCCAAGGCGGGCATTGGCTGTGAGATCTTCGTTCCGGAGGGCACCAGCCCCAAGAAGATCGACATGATCCGCGCGCACGGCGCGGTCTGTACCGTCGTTCCCGGCTCCCGTGACCACTGCGCTGACGTCTGCCGCGCGAAGGTCGAGCAGGAGGGCGTCTATTACGCGAACCACGTCTACAACCCGTTTTTCTACGAGGGCACCAAGACCTACATCTATGAGACCTTCGAGCAGCTTGGGCGCATCCCGGCCAACATCGTGATCCCGACCGGAAACGGAACGCTCTTTCTCGGCGCGATCCGTGCGCTGGAGCACCTGCTGGAGAGCGGCGTGATCGACAACATGCCGCAGATCATCGCGCTGCAAAGCCAGAACTGCGACCCGCTGCTGCGTGCGGCGGTGCATGGCGAGAGCGAGCCGGAGACGGTGACGCCCACGCCGACCATCGCCGAGGGCATCGCCATCGGAAAGCCCATGCGCGGCCATGAGATCCTCTCCCTTGCGAAAAAGCACCACGTCCGCTTCGTCCACGCGCCGGAGGCGCAGATCCTGAGCGCCCGCGCAGCGCTGGCGCGGAAGGGTGTCTACTGCGAGCACACGACGGCGGCGAACTACGCGGCGTATCTGGAATACTGCCGCATTTATGGTCAGACGCCGGACACGCTCATTACAATGTGCGGCGCGGGCCTGAAATCGGATCATTAAAAGCGCAGACGCATGGGTGCGGCCCATAAAACAGAGGGTCCTCCGTATGGTTACGATCATACGGAGGACTTTTTGTCCGGACGCTCCGAAGGGGGCGTCAGTTCGTTAAACTGGAAGTTGTCAGTCCAAAATCAGGACGCCTGCGCAATCGGACATTTGCGTAAATGAAAGGTCTGGAAAATCTTTTCTCAGTTCCTCAACGACAAAGTAGATTTCATCATTATCCCATGTGTCTCCTGCCTTCAATTTACACTGTTCTAAATCCTTTCGTGTTTCAAAGGCAACATCGCCGATTATAATTTTACCGTTTTCTTTTAAGTAGTTACGCAAGTCTAAAAGGAAGTCGCTCTTTTGCGCATCCGTCAAATGATGCAGAGAGTATGTCGCAACAATATAATCATAACGAAAGCTACGCAATGGTTCGACAAGCCCTTTTGAAAAGTCCCCTTGATATAAATGCGCATTTGGCATTTTCTCAGATGCCAACGCAATCATTCTTGATGAAAAGTCCTGCCCATAAATGGAACAGCCTCGATCGTATAGTTTTGCCGTTAATGTGCCTGTTCCGAATCCAATATCCAGCACAACGGCATTTTCAGCTCTCATTATGCTCTGAAAAATGAACCCAAGTACCTTTTTATAACCGGCAAAAGGGTATGTGTTTTCCTCATCAGAAATGCCGACAGTTTTGTCATAGCCATCAGCCCAAAGGTCGAACTCTATCTTGTTTAGCATACTTACTTCCTCCACAAATTTCGATTTATTGCGCTCGTTTCACCTGCAAACGACACGGTAAATCCTGCGAGCGATTCTAACGCGGCTTTTGTGCGCTCAGGAAGCAGGGCGAAGCGCTCTCCGACCGGACGTCCTCCAGCGAGCGGCCGGTGGCGCGCGCAATACGGGCGACGTCCTCATACTCCGGCTTGCGGCGGCAGACGCCCCAGCCGGAGCTCTCTTTGATGCGCACATCGCCCTGCGCGGTCTGGACGGTATACTGCCGGCGCGAGAGCGTGAAGCGGTCGCAGACGGAGGCGCGGATGCCGAGCGTCGTGGTGTGCAGGAACAGCAGGCGCACCATCTCCTCGACCGAATCCTGACGGCACATGCAGGTGAGCAGCACACCGGGGCGGTTTTTCTTCATGCCGACGGGCGTGGTGTAGACATCGAGAGCGCCGCCCTCAAACAGGCGCTCCATAGCAAAGCCAACGTCCTCCGGCGTCATGTCGTCCAGATTGCAGGCAAGCTCCGTGATCTGCCCGCCCGAGGCGAGCGTCTGCCCCCAAATGGCGCGGACGCAGTTGGCTGCCTCAAAATCCTTCGTGCCCATGCCGTATCCGCATTTTTCCATGCACATCGGCGGCATGGCGCCAAAGCGCGTGACGAACCGGCGCAGAAGCGCCGCGCCCGTCGGCGTGCAGAGCTCGCCCCGGATGCTGCCGCCGTAGACCGGAATGCCCTCCAGCAGCCGCGTTGTGGCAGGCGCCGGAACGGGAAGAATGCCGTGCGCGCAGCGCACCTGACCGCTTCCTACATGGACGGGCGAGCAGAGCACCTGCTCCGGTGCGAGCATCTCGAACAGCAGGCAGACGCCGGTCACATCGGCAAGCGCATCGAGCGAGCCGACCTCGTGGAAGTGGATCTCGTCAACGGGCACGCCGTGTACGCGGCTTTCCGCGTCCGCAATGGAGCGGTAGACGGCAAGGACGTTTTCGCGCACAGTCCCGGAGAGCGCAAGGTGCGAAATGCGGTGCTCGATCTCGTGCAGGCCGGCGTGCGTATGCTCATGGCCGTGGTCATGCGAATGCCCGTGCGTGTGCGCATGTGCGGCGCCTTCTTCCTCGCCGTGCACCAGCACGCGCATATGCGTCCCGGTGATGCCGCATTTGACCGACGGTTCGGCAGAAAGCGTGATGCCGGGAAGACCGAGCGCGTTCATTTTTTCAAAAAATGCTTCCTTTTCGGGCAGCAGTTCATAGAGCGCCGCCATCAGCATGTCGCCCGCCGCGCCCATCGAGCAGTCAAGATAGATCGTTTTCATGCGGTCCCTCCTATGTGGTTGATGCGGCTGGCGAGGAAGCCCGCGCCGAAGCCGTTGTCGATGTTTACGACGCTCACGCCGCTGGCGCAGGAGTTGAGCATCGACAAAAGCGCCGCCATGCCGCCGAAGGCGGCTCCGTAGCCGACGCTGGTCGGCACGGCAATGACCGGGCAGGAGACAAGCCCGCCGATCACGCTGGCAAGCGCGCCCTCCATTCCGGCGACCGCGACGACGACGCGCGCGGACATCAGCTCGTCCAGATGCGCCAGCAGCCGGTGAAGCCCCGCCACGCCTACATCGTAGAGACGAATGACGCGGTTGCCGTGCACCTCGGCGGTGACAGCGGCCTCCTCCGCAACGGCGTAGTCTGATGTTCCGGCGGCGGCAACGACGATCGTCCCGGGCGCGTCCGGCTCCGGAAGCGCACCAACGATGGCAAGATGCGCCTGCGGCCGGTAGTCCAGCGGCAGCGCGCCGGAGACGAGCTGCGCAGCCTGCTCGGAGATGCGGGTGATGAGAATGGGGCTGACGCCCGCGCCATGCATGGCGGAGGCGATGCCGAGAATCTGCTCCGGCGTCTTGCCCGCGCCGTAGATGACCTCCGCCGCGCCCTGACGAAGTGCGCGGTGCAGATCGATCTTCGCGTAGCCAAGATCCTCAAACGGCGCTTTTTTGAGCTGGAGCTCCGCCTGCTCCACGGAAACGGAGCCGTTTTTCACGGCCTCCAGCAGTTCATGCAGATGTTCGTTCATGGACGTACCTCCAGATCCAGCATAACCGCGCTGTAATTGCGCTTGAGCTCCCGGACGATCTCCTCGCGGTGCGCGAGCACGAGCGGAAGCTGCGCCTCCGGGACTTGGAGCCGCGCGGCTCCGTGCAGAAAGCGGATGCGGAAATCCCGCAGTCCGAGAGAGAAAAGATAGCCCTCGCCGCGCTCGGTGATGCGGAGCGCCTCGGCTGTGATCGGCGTTCCCGTGGGGATGCGCGTGGCAAGGCAGGCATAGGCGGGCTTGTCCCAGGTAAAAAGCCCGGCCTGCTTGGACAGACGGCGGATCTCGGGCTTGCTCAGCCCGCATTCGCGCAGCGGCGAGGCCACGTGCAGCTCGCGCAGGGCACGCATACCGGGGCGGTCGTCTGCATCGTCCGAGGCATTCGTACCGTCCAGCAGCAGCGTATAGCCATCGGCGAGCGCCCGCGCTGCCAGCGTGCCGAACAGGCGGCGCTTGCAGTGGTAGCAGCGGTCGGCGGGATTGGCGGCGACCGCAGGATCGGCCAGCACGTCCAGCTCCAGCACGGTCAGCTCCGCGCCGAGCGACGCGCACAGGCGCCTTGCGTCCTCCAGCTCAAATTGCGGCTGAAAGGGCGTCTTGATGAAATAGGGGCGGATGCTGCACCCGGCCTGACGCGCGGCATAGAGCAGATACGAGGAGTCAACGCCCCCGGAAAAGCCGAGCGCGGCCTTTGGGTGCTGTGCAAAATACGCGGATAGGGTCATGGAACCTCCTGAAAAACGGAAAAAGGCATACGATCCCCTTCAAAGGATCGTATGCCTTCCTGACATACATAAATATATAGGGTGCTGCAAGATTTTTTGCGCAGACGCTTCGGCGTCCTTCGGGCGGTTCATCCGCTCCGCTTTTCAGTGTAGCAGAAACGGGTGAAAAAGACAAGGGCAACACCGCACAATTGCGTCTTCGCGCTTCGACGGATCTTTTCCGCCAATTCTGCGGTTTGAAAAGCTTGAAATACATACAGTATTCCTGCGCTTTTCAAACCTTGCCTTGACGAAAAACCTCTCGCCGAAGCTGCTTGCGAATGGTGTGGTGTTGCCCAAGAAATTTATAGCAGCCCGCGCAGCGTACCGACCACGCTCTCGATCAGCCCCGCCATGCTCATATCGCCGGTGCCTGCGATATGATTGTCGCAGTGGTTGACCGGGATCAGGATGCGCTTGGCGCGGCTCTGCCCGACGGCGACTGCCATGCGCGGCGTGATCTCGCCGAGCAGCGCATCGGCAATGACAATGCCGACCGGCCCGATGATGACGTCTGCTGTGCGGCAGCAGACGACCACCGCGTTTTCTCCGGTGGCGGCGTCGTCGGCTCCGGCCTTCAGCATGGCGGAGGTCGCGGCGCTGTTCGTGCCGACGGCGACAATGTGCTGCTGGGGGAAGGTCTTGCGGATGGCGGAGACGACCTGCCGCCCGATGCCGCCGCCCTGTGCGTCAATGACCAGAATGTTCATACGCTTAACGCTCCTTTGCTCTTAAAAACGCCGCTCCGCTCAATCCAGCGCGTACTGCGAGATCACGCGGCTGATCTGCCCGATGTCCACGCTTCCGCGAAACTCAAACTTCGCAGTAAAGCCGTTTGAGAACATCAAAAGCAGCTCCGTATCGGAGAACAGCTCCATGAAGCCCGGCGTCTGGATGGTGAAAAACTGCACCTTGGAGTAGGGGAGGGTCGTAAAAGATTTCCGCTTGCCGGTCACGCCCTGCACATCGATGGCAATGATGCGCTTGTTTGTAAAGACGAGCTGATCGCGCACGGTCTGAAACGCGGAAACGATCACCTCGCCGCCGATGAGCAGACCGTTTACATCGGCACGCACGGATTCTGGCTTGATGGCGCGGAGATTCCACACGGAGTCTTCATTAAAATTGATCGGCATCTCGGTTCCTCCTTAGGGTGGCGCAGAGCCTGCACCGCGGCTGTCAGATGATAAAAAATCAGAGCAAAGCGAACTTTGCTCTGATTGGTGCGAGAGATGAGACTTGAACTCACACGACGGTTGCCACACGCACCTCAAACGTGCCTGTCTACCTATTCCAGCACTCTCGCATATTATGCTGCACTTGCTCAGTGCCAGATTATTATAATCGCCATTGCTCGATTTGTCAACCCATTTTTTAAAAAAGTGAGATCCTGCGGGCGAGATTTTCTCTTGCGTAACGGCGCGGCATCTGTTATAATACACAAAGTATGTTGAATGGAAAGCAGGAGATTCGATTTGCCGAAGTTCTTTGTGCCAGCCGAAACGCCGCTGGGCGATTTTTTTGTCCTTACCGGCGAGAATGCCGCACATGCTAAGGTTTTGCGGCTGAAAAACGGCGACTGTGTTACGGTTTGCGACGCAAACGGCACGGACTATCAGTGCACGGTCTCCGATGTCAGCGCGGGGCAGATTGGCCTCATCGTAAACAGCAGCGCCCCCTCAGATTCAGAGCCGCATGTGCGGTGCAGCGTCTACATGGCCTATGCAAAGGCAGATAAGCTGGAGCATGTCATTCAGAAGGCGACGGAGCTTGGCGCGGCGGAGATCGTCGCATTCCCGACGGCACGCTGTGTTTCGCGTCCCGATGCGAAGGCGCTGAAGGGCAAGCTGGAGCGCTGGCAGAAGATCGCGGCCTCCGCGGCGGCACAGTGCGGGCGCGGCTGCATCCCGCAGGTCACGGCGCTCAGCTCCTATCGGGAGGCGCTTCAGCGCGCGGCGTCGGCAGAGCTCCGCCTGCTTCCCTATGAAAACGAACACAGTCTGTCGCTTCGCGCCGCGCTTGGCGGCTGCGAATTTCATACGGCGGCGATCCTCACCGGGCCCGAGGGCGGCTTTGAACCGGAAGAGGTGACGCTTGCGCAGGAATACGGTTTTCAGAGCTGCACGCTCGGGCCGCGCATCCTCCGCTGCGAAACGGCGCCGCTGTGCGCGCTGAGCGCGATCTTGTTCGCGTGCGGCGATTTGGATTAACGATCAAAGGACGGATACTATGGCGAGAAATACCTATCATACATCCTCAAATGCCCGCAAGGGCGGCGATGCTGCCGCCTACAAGATCATGGGCGCGGTGCTGCTGCTGGCCGTTTCGGTCTTTCTGATGCGGCTGGTCGCCAACAACTACGGCACCATCGACGGAGCGGACACGATCGAGCGGGCGTCGAAGCTCACAGCGATCGTCTTTGGCCTTCTGGCGGCGGCTTCGCTTGCGGTGCTGCTGGCGGTCAGGAGCGGCTGGCTGCGGAAGGTGAGCCCCTATGTGCTGGCGGTCTCCGTGCTGTACGCATTTTCGGGTCTGCTGCTGTGGCGCTGGTGGACGACCTATATTTCGATGCTGACATTCCTGCATGTCGCGGTCTACTGCCTGTACATCGTCTACATGCTCTATCAGATGGAGTTTTTCTTGGTTTCCCTCATGACCGTCGTGGCGGGCGGCACGTTCCTCCGCTACTCGCGCGGCATCGGCGCAAACGCTCCGTGCATCGCGCTTGCGGTGGTGCTGGTGCTTGTGATCGCATCCGGCGCGTATATTGCAGCGAATGCGGCGAAGAACAAGGGTATGCTCGTCCTCGGAGCAAAGCGCATCCGGCTGTTCCATGCGCGGTTCAATCCGCTGGCGCTGTACATCACCTGCGCGGTGTGGACAGTGTGCTTTGCGGCCTGTCTGGTGTTCGGCGCGGTGTTTGCGTACTACTGCATGTTTGCGGCTGTCGCGTTCGAGCTTGCCGCCGCCGTGTACTACACATTCCAGCTCAAGTAAGAGAATACAACTGCCTCCTTGTCCATAAGCTGGACAGGGAGGTGTTTTTTTGCTTCCGAAGCGTTCGATCCTTCACAACGCGCTGCTGCTGACGGCAATCGACCTGCTGCTGCGCGGCGCGGCAATGGCATTTCAGGTCTATCTTTCGAGCCGCGCCGGTGCAGTCGGGCTGGGGCTCTTGCAGCTTGTAACCGCGGTCGGCGCCCTTGCCATGACGCTCGGTCTTTCCGGCGCGCGCACGGCAGCGATGTATCTCTGTGCGGAGGAATACGGAAAACGCCGCTTTGCCGGAGTGCGGCGTGCGATGGAGCTGTGCATTTTATGGGGCGCGGTTTGCAGCTGCGCAGCAGCCGCCGCGCTGCGGCTGCTTGCGGGGACGCTGGCGCGCGTATGGATCCGCGACGCGCGGGCGGCGTCCGGGCTGCGGGTCTTAGCGCTCTCGCTGCCGCTGCGCTGCTATGTCAGCATCCTGAGCGGCTATTTTACGGCCAGCGGCCGGGTGCGGCGGCTGGCGCTCGTCGAGGTCGCGGAGCAGATTTCCTCGATCCTGTTCACATTCCTGCTGCTTTTGCGTGCGGACGGCGCCGAGCAGGTCTGCCGTGCCATCCTGCTCGGCGGCCTTGCCGCATCCGGCGTCAGCGGCGTGTGGCTGACGCGGCTGCTATGCCGCGATTTTCGGAGGTTTGGCCCTGCGGCGCGGGGACTGGCGCTCGGAAAGCGCCTCATAAGGCTCTGCGTGCCGCTTGCGCTCGGCGATTTCCTGCGCTCCGGTCTGCGCACGCTGGAGCAGCTGCTCATCCCGCTTGGCCTTTCGCAGGTGTCCGGCTCGCCGGAGACGGCAATGGCGGCCTATGGGACGGTGCATGGGATGGTCTTTCCGATCCTCATGTTCCCGGCGGCGATTTTGTATTCGCTGTCCGACCTGCTGCTGCCGGAGCTGGCACGCTGCCGCGCAGAGGGCGATGCGCGGCGCATCCGCGCGCTCAGCGAGCGCTGCCTGCACCTCACGACGCTGTTTGCGTGCGGGGTGGCGGCGCTGGAATTTCTGCTGGCGGAGCCGCTTGGACTGCTGCTTTATCAGAGCCGGGAGGCGGGCATGTATCTGCGCCTGTTTGCGCCGCTCGTCCTGATCCTCTATCCGGACGCCATCGTTGACGGCATGTGCAAGGGCCTCGGGCGGCAGGTCTCATGTGTGCGGAACAACACGATCACCTCGCTTATGGACATTGCGATGCTCTGGTTTCTGCTTCCGCGGCTTGGCATGGGCGGCTACATCCTTACGTTCGCCGTGACCCACGCCGTGAATTTTTATCTCAGCCTGCAGCTTTTGACGGACGCGAGCGGCTGCTGCGTGCGGCCGGTGTTTCTTATAAAAACGCTCGCGTGCGGGCTGCTTTCCGCAGGCGGCTGTCTGCTGCTGCCGGAGGGCGCGCCGCTTTCGCAGGCGGGCTGCATCTGCGTCCTGTTTTTGGCGCTCTACCCGGCGCTTCTGACACTGAGCGGTGCGCTGCCGCCGGAGGAAGCGCGCCGGCTGCGCCGGATGCTGCTGCCGCGCAGAGGGGCGTTGACTTTCTGTGAAAAGCGCCGTACAATGGAGAAAACAAAGGAAGTGAGGTAGCCTGCCATGTACTTTTTCCGAAACGACTATTCCGAGGGCGCACATCCCGCGATTTTCGACGCCCTGGCCGCAACAAATCTGGAATCGACCGTCGGCTACGGCCGCGACCCCTACTGTGCGGAGGCCATTGAGGCCGTCCGCCGCCGCTTTGCCTGCCCGGAGGCGGACGTTCATTTCATGCTGGGCGGCACGATCACCAATCTGACGCTCATCGCAGCGGCGCTCCGCCCGTGGGAGGCTGTCATCGCCGCCGAAACGGCGCACATCGCCGTGCATGAATCGGCCTCCGTCGAGGCGACCGGCCACAAGGTCTGCGTTGTCCCGACGCCGGACGGCAAGCTGACGCCGGAGGATGTCCGCGGCGTTGTTGCCGCGCACCACAATGGCGACGACGGGCACATGGTCGTGCCGAAAATGGTCTATGTCTCCGATGCGACCGAGCTTGGCACGATCTACACCAGGGCCGAGCTGGAAGCGCTCTCCGCGACGTGCCGCGAGCTGGGGCTGTACCTCTATCTGGACGGCGCACGTATGGGCGCCGCGCTCGTGAGCGAGGAAAACGACCTCCAGCCTGAGGATTTCGCGCGCCTCTGCGACGCATTTTACATCGGCGGCACGAAGAACGGCCTGCTGTTCGGTGAGATTCTGGTGCTGGTCAACAAGGACTTCCATCCCTACTTCCGCAATGCCATCAAGCAGCGCGGCGGCGTGCTCGCCAAGGGGCGGCTGCTCGGCGTGCAGTTTCTGGCGTTCCTGAAGGACGACCTCTGGCTGGCGCTTGCGCGTCACGCCGACGATGCGGCGAAGGAGCTTGCCCGCGCACTGCGCGAAAAGGGCTATCCCTTCTACGCTGAGCCGTACACCAATCAGCTGTTCCCCATCCTGCCGGATGAGAAGATCCGCGAGCTGGAACGCGATTTCTCCTTTGAGCTCAACGCCAGGGTCGATGAGACGCACACGGCCGTCCGCTTTGTGACCTCGTGGGCGACCTTGCAGGAGACGCTGGAGGCGCTGGTGCGTGCGCTGTGACGGAACGCATCGTCCATCCCATCCCGCCGCTCTATGACGTGCGTTCGCGCATCCTGATCCTCGGCTCCTTTCCGTCGATAAAGTCCCGCGAGGCGGCGTTTTTCTACGGCCATCCGCAAAACCGCTTCTGGCGCGTGATCGCCGCCGTGCTCGAATGCCCGGTCCCTGTCACCGTGCCGGAAAAGGCCGCCATGCTGCACGCGCATCACATCGCGCTCTGGGATACGATCGCGAGCTGCGAGATCGAAGGCTCCAGCGACAGCAGCATCCAGAACGTCGTGCCGAATGATCTGACGCCGATCCTCTCAGCGGCGGACATTCAGGCGGTTTTCTGTAACGGCGCGGCCTCGCACCGGCTGTACTGCCGGTATCTGGAGCCGCTGACCGGTCTGACCGCGGCGAAGCTGCCCTCGACCAGCCCTGCAAACGCCGCGTTTTCTCCAGAGCGGCTGATCGAGCAGTGGCGTGTGATCCGAAATTATCTGTAAAACCGAAAGCGGCGGAGGCAGCTTGAGCTGCCTCCGCCGCTGAGCTTGTCAAAAAAGTCTTTTTGATAAGCTGGCCTGCCTCTGTTATTTTACAAAGTGCCTGCGATCCACCGGAAAAGCACGTCGTTTGTATCGTCTGCCTCCGGGTGGAACTGCACGCCCAGCATCTGCTCACCGTATTCCAGCGCCTCGATCGTGCCGTCATCCGTGCGTCCGGCGACGCGCAGCGCCTGCGCAGGGTGTGTGATGCGGTAGTTGTGCATCGACGCACCGAGGATCGTGTCCGAGCCGGTAAGGCGCAAAAAATGGCTTTCCGCCGTCAGATGGACGGGGTGCTTGAAGCTGTCTGCGTGGCCGCGCGTGATGTGCCCGTTCCAGTGACCGTCCACAGGCTCCGTGAACATGTAGCGCTCCTTTTTCATCTGCTCGAACAGATCGAGCAGGGGCGCGTCCCAGCCGCGCCGCCGGGCTTCCTCGGCGACAAGAAAATATGTGTTCATCATCTGCATCCCGAGGCAGATGCCGAGCACGGGCTTGCCGCTTTTCGCGGCGTATTCCATGATCTGAAAATGATAGGGGTAAAAGCGTGCGCCGCCGCAGAAAACGAATGCCTCGCACAGCGCCAGCGCCTCCGGAATGACGTATCCGTCGCTGCTGAGAAGCCCGACCGGCGTGCCGCCGTTTGCGCTGATGCGCTTGGGGTAGGCGTTGACGAACAGATAATGGTCTGCGTACATGTCCTCCGAGGCAAACAGCTTTGCGCCCGGTACGATTCCAACAACTCGCATTTGTATCTCCTTTTCGCGCGGCCTGCGCCTGCGCCGCTGATTTTTGAACTTAAAACAGATCCAGCATGTTGCCCAGATAGATCTCCTCCCGGACGCGGAGCCGGTATTCCGGTTTTGTCAGATAAGAAAGCAGAAATTCCAGGATCAGAGCGCTGCCAAGCCCGCGCCCCTCGATCTTGAAATTGGAAAAGCCCATCGGCAGATAGACGTTTTGAATATCCGCTGTGCCGATGAAGGCGGGATTTTCCATCGCCTTGGAAAAGCGATAGCCGCCCGCGGCGCCGGGCGCCTTGCAGCGGTGCTCCGGCCCGTACTCGCCGAGGCTTTTCCGGCTGACGGCCTCGTAGCACGCCTTTCGGTCCTTGCAGCCGAACCAGCAGCACTCATTGCAGAGAAACTCAACCTTTTCCTTCAGTGCCTCCGGCAGTCCGTTCAGCTCGTCAAACGCCTTGTTCAGACGAAAATCCGGCACAACGTACCGAAACGCATCGCGCGACAGCTCCTGCCGGAGCAGGGGAAAGGCAGTGAGGACCTTGGTGGTCGAGGAGACAAGATAAAGCTCCGGGTATTGCGTCTGCAAATGGCGCAGCAGCCGCTCCGAGTGGACGATGACGCCGCCGCGCGGCTGACTCTCGGAGAGGAGCCTGCAAAGCGCGTTGCACTTCCGGTCGGAGAGGTGCTCCTCCCGCAGGAGGGAATTGCTGAATGTCAGCCGTGGTGAGATGCCGTACTCGCGCATCAGGCCCAGCACCTCGTCTGCGTCATGCGTACCGAAGCCGACGCGCCCGCCGCCCCAGAGACAGTCGGCCGGGGCTCCATAGATCGAGCCGATCTCACACCAATCATAAAAATACGCCCGGTGCTCACGAAAAAGCGGCAAAAACACACGGTAAAGCTCGTAAAATTCAAACAGCCCGGGGAGATGGTAATACGCGGTGCGCCCAGCCGTGCCCGGAGCGGCTGCTTCATTTTCGGGCGCGGGCTGCACATATTCATCCATTGGACACACCGCCTTCGTGCAGGAATGCTACTTCGCGATCATTATAGCACGAGCGCGGGAAAATCGCCACAGCTTTCACGCCGAAAGCAAAAAGCGCGCTGCCGCCGGTCTTGCTTTTTTGCGGCGCTTCTGCTATACTTATTTCCGGCTTGGCAGGCAGAACAGACTGCTTCGTGCCAAGCCCATTTTTCATAACCGGGTGTAGCTCAGATGGTAGAGCGCGTGGTTTGGGAGCGTATCGGCATCCATCCGACCTGCCGGAGCCAAAACGCCCGAACCCCTTGACACACGGGCATCTGCGGGTTTTCCGCAATTTCCGGAATCGCCCGAAAAACCGCCTTTGACCACATGGCTGACTACAGACAGCTTAGACTTTCAATTTCATAACCGGGTGTAGCTCAGATGGTAGAGCGCGTGGTTTGGGACCACGAGGCCGCTGGTTCGAAACCAGTCACTCGGACCAGGAAACCCGCTGAAATCATAAGATTTCAGCGGGTTTCCTATGTAAATTGTTCGATTTTCGAAAAAACGCTATTCTTTGATTATCGCGGCGCAGGATTTGCGCTGCGGATTCGGCAAACTGAAAGTTATCGATTTCTTTGTGCGCTATATCTAACGGACAGCACAATGCTTACTGAT
>ERZ1027125.367-NODE-367-length-20361-cov-4.190929_pt1 | contig 20361 bp, 12 predicted proteins | sample MGYA00519249_ERZ1027125 | MGnify/ENA primary metagenome ERZ1027125 (study PRJEB26926, sample SAMN06164580) | human gut metagenome | biome: ENVO:00009003; feature: ENVO:2100002; material: ENVO:00002003 | host: Homo sapiens | place: USA | collected 2012 ... | reverse complement strand
ATCTACACGCGTAAGATCGTCGGCAGCGTCAGATGTGTATAAGAGACAGGGCATTAGCCTGTTGGCTCATTAATTTCTGAAGCTTGTATTGCAAAGATTGGCAAGCAGCTCCCTTTCTCATTGCTTTGTATCTTCTTAACTGATACTGCAACATCTCGATTGTGTCATTTGTTCTTTTCATAATTACATCTTTTTTATGTTCTCCCGTTTGGAGAACTGGTTATTCCTAAAAACCTTTTGTTTTCTCTTTTACTACTGCAAAGATAACACCAAAATTCCTATTTATGTTTTAAAACATAGTATCAATCCGCTTTATTTAACTTTTAATGTGTATTTTGTCTTATGGTTTAGTATACGTTAAGAAATATAACTGTAAAAATGTCACTTATAATCTGACAGGGAAATGTTCATTAACAAATGTGGCGGATCTCCTTAAATCATGTTAGAGAACATAATTTTCTTTTTGTCGAATTTGCAAATTTCAATAATGTTCGTACCTTTGCATTGTGTTTTTCATAGTATTAGATTTAAGGTTAACAAAGGTTGGAGCAAGGCGTTGCTCCTTTTTTTATGTCTATATCTCTGCATAAAGTTTCCTTTTTACAAATTGTTTTGTTACATTCGCACCATACTATTGATATTAAACTACTATTATGAAACACTTATTTATCACAATTCTGCTCTTATTACCATTGTGCCGCATGCTGGCACAGGAGAGAGAATACGTAATTGTTGTTCATGGAGGTGCCGGTGCTATGGAAAACCTCGAAGACGATAAGGAGAAATCAACCTTGTATTATGCGGCTTTAGATTCAGCTTTGAGCATTGGAAATGCTATACTGTCTGCCGGAGGCGAAGGGCCTGAAGCGGTAATGGCAGTTGTCAACTACTTTGAGAATAACCCCTTGTTCAATGCAGGCAAAGGGGCTACTTGTACCAGTGCCGGTACTTTTGAGCTGGATGCTTCTATTATGGAAGGTAAGGATTTGACAGCAGGAGCTGTCGCCGGGTTGAAAACGGTGAAGAATCCGATTAATGCAGCTTATGCGGTAAAAACTAAAACACCTCACGTGATGCTGGCAGGTGAGGGTGCTGACCGGTTTGCAAAGTCACAAGGACTGGAAATTGTGGATAATATGTATTTTGCTACTCCTAAGACGTTGAAGTGGATAGAGGATTTGAAGAAGGAGAGCAAGAAGAATGGAACTGTGGGCTGTGTGGTACTGGACAAGCAAGGTAACCTGACAGCGGGAACAAGTACCGGTGGTATGTTCAAGAAGCAATGGGGCCGTGTGGGAGATTCTCCGGTGATTGGTGCAGGTACTTATGCGGATAATGAAGGTTGTGCTGTGTCGTGCACCGGGCATGGGGAGTATTTTATCCGTCACGTCGTAGCTTATAATCTTTCTACTCGTGTGAAGTTGCTGCATCAGCCTGTCGGGGAGGCTGCCGATTATATTATCCATCAGGAACTGAATACCAAGGAGGGAAATGGTGGATTGATTGCAGTGGACAAGAAAGGTAATTTTGCCATGCCGTTTAATAGCGGAGGCATGTTCCGTGGCTACTTGTATAAGGAAAAAGGAACAGGCAAAATTTCTAAAGCAGTGGGCATAGGGAAGAAGATGAAAACTTTATAATTTTAGTTCCTGTTTGAATTTTCCTCCCACCTGCAACAGAGTTTTGCAAAACTGCTACCACTACTACCATCCTCTTTCGTAAACATCCATGAACAGGGCGTTTCAAAGGTGGTGGTAGCAGCATGAAAAAACATCTGCTACCACCACTTTTTATCTGTTATCACTTCCCTTTCCTCTGGTAGTTTGGGAATTCCTGTCACATTTTGTCTTAGCTTCGTTACCCCTTGGAATAGACACATCTGTTTGAAAGCTGTAGGCTGTATGTAACGATACGGACGGTTGGTATGCTTATCGGGAACCGGTACGGATGGCATCTCGACTATTCACTGACGGAAAAGTTTTGGAGCTGTAGAATGTTAGCGGGACTTTCATCCGAAAAAGGCATCTGCAAAAGACTTTGGCATCCGATTCGTCCTTAAAGGATCTTATCCGTATCCCTAACCCTTTCCTGACGTATGGTTAAGGCTTTTCTTCCTGCCTGTTTTATCTCCGCAAGCCTTTGGAGTTAACTCCATAGCCTTGGGAGATAACTCCAAAGCTTATGGAGATAACTCCAAAGGCTATGGAGATAGAACATATCCGTATAAAAAGGCTTAACCTGGAGAAAGAAAAGGCTTATGCTATAGGGTAGGGAGTGATATACATTCAATTGAGGCTTGACTACTCCTACAGTCATGATGTTTGAAGCGATGCTGGATATCCTGCCGGTTCGCTGATGCGGCTGTAACCGGAATATAATATGCGGCAGACTGGTAATGATCAGGCATTTAGGGAATGTTTGGATACTATCCGTAAATACGCCGCTTTGCTATAAAATGCTGTCTCGCTGCGGCTTGATCGGTTGCAGGTGCACTCACCTGAGTATGAGGTAAAAAACATTGGCGGAATTAATTCAGTCTTTCAAATACAGTCTGGATTAACTCCGCCAATAGGCTGCCACTATCGGATATCTTATTTATAAGTAACCGGTATCAACCTTACACTACCATTCAATCCCGATGGCAATGGCTGCCAATCAGTATAAGGTATCGGTTTGTATTGCAGATTCACCACATTGATTTCATTGAAGATACGCCATTTCTCACCCCGACGATCCATATCCGCAATGCGGTTGGCAGGCAGATTGGTCACTTCTATTTCTATCTTGTTATCTCCCGGTTTCAGCCATTTGCCTACTTTCAACTGATAAGGTACGGCCCATGCCGTTCCGGCATCTTGTCCGTTGATGCGCACACGGGCACTTTCCCGCACATCACCCAAATCCAGTATCCAGTCATCGGCGGGAATATGGGGAACAGTGATGATATTGGTATATACTCCCGTCGCCATGGTGATCGGAGCGTTGGGGTGAGCAATTTCAGTCCACGAAGACGGAGTGTCGATATCAAATGTACCTTCTATCTGGGGAGTGCTTTTTGCAAAATGAAGTTTCCAGCCGTGATCAAGGCTGAGGCTGACAGGTTGTTCTTGAACGTATTTCCATTCGGCAACGTCTGTCAGGGCATGGTTGAAAGTTTGCAGGATCACGCTTTCGCCGGAATGCAGTTGGAGGTGTACTTGGGTTTTGCCTTCTTGCTTGCGGGTTTGTGCTTTCCCTTTTTCTCCCGTCATCGGATTGAACAGCATGACACTTTCTGCGGGAACGGCTAAGGTTATCCAGTCGTTTACTCCTTTTTCTTGCAATGAGGAGATGAAATAATGATGTCCATCGGCATGGGAGCGGCGGATACATTGTAAGCCATACCGCGTTTTCATCTCTTCGGGAACAACACCGCTTTTTTCCAAGGCAGATTGATAGTTGTTTCCTGTAATGATGATCCCTTTTTGATAAGGAGTTGCCACCGTCTCATCGAAAGAAGCAATTTCCGGAAGTTGCTTTTGTAATTGCGCAAAGCCTTTCCGGCGTGCTTCCAGTTTTCCATAACCGGGTACATCCTGCGGATAGTTTTCGGTAAAGATGATAGTAGCTCCGGCTTGTGCCAGCTTTAGTAAATGGCCGAGTACCTCGGACGGCATTAGTTTTACAGCAGGAATGATGATGGCCTTATAGGAAGTTCCTCCTTTGGTCAGTAATTTGCCATTTACGCAACGGGTACTTTTCACAAAGTTGTCAGAGATATAATCCATGTCATAGCCGCAATTGCTGATGGTATGAACGGTTTCTATAAACTTGGGAGCACGTTTTGCCATATCATGGATGCTGAACAGCAAAAGACGGCCCGGCTGTTCCTGCCACATATCATATACAGGCAGATAAACAAGAAAATCATTGTCCGGTTTCCCCATTTGCAGGAAAGACTGGCAACGGGTGATATATTCAAAGAAAGCAGGAGCATCCTGCCAAATGTTATTGGTAGGAGACATGTCAATAGAGGCATAGAACTTCCATCCCGGCCATTTGGCTTCTTTGGGACTGTAGGGAGTTCCGTGGAAAAACATGTGGTTTACACCTGATACGAACATCAAATCCATATCCGGTTTGCACTGGGAAAGTGAGGTACGGAAATGTTCTGTCAGCCAGGTGAATGTTTCGGATGAGGTGTAGGGCTTTCCGGCGATATGAGCGGCGGAAGAAGCATATTTCAGCATGGAAAGGTCGGAGTCATTCTTACGTGTCAGGGAATCTTGACGCAATCCTTTAATATGGAATTGCGACAGGCCGAACCCTTCGCATTCGGGAATGTCCACGGAGGCATAGGTATCTATCAGATTGGCAGGGGAACCGTGTGCCTGGTTACGGGTGATGCTGCCGTGACCGTGTGCCCAGTTAGTCCATTGGGTACTGAAATTCTCAATCAATAAATCGGAGATGGTTTCGCGATAGTCACTGACTATGCGGGCGGTGGTTTCATTACGGTCCTGAGCTATAAATTCAGGGAAGTGTTCTTCCAGTTTATAGCCGCGACGGCGGGCGAATTGTTCCAGAAAATCAGGAGTCCAGTCAGCACCATATACTTCGTAAGAGTCATTGAAAAAAGTATGTGGAAAATTGGTCTTGTTTTCTTTAAAGGCTTTGTCAAAGTTGGCAAAATAGCGTTTTACGGCTCCTTTATCCAGGTGGTTCATCACATAGCCTTCTCCACCGGGAGCAGCACGTTTCACTTTTTGGAAAGTCTTGCCTATATATAAGGTGATGATATTCCAATGTCCTGCCGGAGCTTTCCATTGTAATTGTCCGTTCTTCGCTTTGGAAGTGAGGTTAAGACATTGCTTATTGTCCGCATTATAGGCCATAACCCGGCTTAAAGTGGCTACAGGGCGTTGTTTTTCTTCTTCTACTTTCAAATCTAGCGTAATTTCTTTTCCACCCTCTACTTGATAGGATTGAAAAATAGCTTTGGTAGCAGCATCTGTCATACTCACGTGAGGACCGCCGAAGGGCCATCCGGTACCGGTGTTCATATCTACTTCAATACCGATACGTTTTCCTTCAGCTTCAGTATGTTGCAACATATTCATCCATTGCGGGCTGAGGAAAGGAAGGTTATTCTTATCGTTGCCTTGAACACCATAAATAGGAGTGATTTCAACACCTCCCAGTCCGGCTTTGGCATATTCTTCCAGATTGTAGGTCAGATTGGTTGCATCGACAGCACTTCCCAGCCACCACCAGCGGGTGGCGGGGCGGGCTTCGGGTCGCACTGCCGGCCATTCTTGTGCGTAAAGGCTGCTTCCGGCCAGCAACAGGCTGAACAATAAATATTTTCTCTTCATTCTATTTTGTTTTTTATTAGTTGGCTGTATTGAACTCTTTTCCATCCACTGTGATGTTCCTGTATCTGATATCACTGGCATCATCCGTGACAAACAAGGGACGTCCGTCCGCTTTCTCGTAATGGAAGTTTACATTGTCCAAGGTGATGTTGCGTGCGTGGCGGATGTAGAAACCTTTGGCGGGAATCGTTCCGAACATCCACGGTTCAGGATATACTTTCTCTTGTTCGGGAGGAGTCAGAAGTCCGTCGGCTTCTGTATATCCTCCTTGGTGATAGATATGAATATCGCTCAGTGTCACATCTTCAATAAGGGCTCCCGGTATTCCGCTGATAATGGAGGAGTAGCGCGAGTCGGCATTAAATACATTGACGTGGCTGATGAGGATGCGTTTCATTGTGCCCACGGGCGTTCCTTGCGGGCTGCGCATCCGGGCTCCTAACCGCAGGAAGATGGGGGCGTTGACAATATCGCGCATCGTGATGTTACTGATGACGATATCTTCCAGTTTGCCACCGTCTACCGTTTCCAGGGCAAGTCCGCGACAACGCTCGAAGATGCAGTTGGTGATGGCTATGTTTTTGAAACCGCCGCTGGATTCCGTTCCTAATTTAATGCGTCCCGTTACAAATCCGTGATCCGGCGCTTGGGGTTCGTCCCTTTGCCAAGTGCAATCCAATACACTGCCACGGTCGTATCCGCTGACGAAACAATCGGAGATGGTTACATTTTCCGTATCCTTGAAATAGCCTAATCCGTAGGACGCTTTAAGCACGATAGCGTCATCCCAGGGAGCGTTGACGGTGCAATGACTGATGCGGACATTTTTGCAGCAGTCTATGTCAAAACCGTCCCGGTTGGTATCTACTTTCACGTTCAGAATGCTCAGATTGTCTACTCCTGTAGCCAGCAGACCGAAATGACCGCAATGCAGCAAAGAGAAGTCTTTCAATGTCACGTTCTTGCAGAGTTTCAAGCTGATGGCTTTGTTGCCTACACCGGGCAGGCGGCTTTCCTCACGGGTGAGTCCTTTGCCGTAAATCAGTCCCGGTCCGCTGATGGTGATGTCTTCCAGACCGATTCCCCAGATAAGTGAGTTCTTCCAATGACTGTGTCCGAAATCCTGGAATTGGGTGTGTTCATTCGGTTCTGCCAGGTCATAGCCTTCCGTTGCTGATGGAAAGGCGCCGACAATCCGTGCTCCTTGTTCTATATACAGATGTATATGGCTGGCCAAACGTATGGAATAGCAGGCGTATTCTCCCGCAGGGAAATAAACGGTTCCTCCCCCCTGGGAGGCAGCTTCCTCAATGGCCCGGTTTATGGCGGGGCTATCAATGGTAGTACCGTCGGCTTTCGCTCCGTAATCTTTTACATTATAGATCTTTGCCTGTGCTGTCCATGTGCTGAGGCATAAAAGGAAGAGTATGAGTTGTTTCATGGTCTGTCTTTGCTTTTACTGAATGGGCATTAGTTTGAATTTGCGTAAATAAGATGCATTGCCATACATGGTATGCTCATCGGATAAATTCCAGAATCCGTCTTTAGAGGCAGGGTGGGCATCCCAGTCAATCACCGCCCAGCATAGTCCGATTTCATTTCCTTCCTTTAATAAAGTAGGGCGAGATAGTTCGGGACCGTCGGCATCCGCATGGTCAAAGGGGGTGATATAGAATTCCAATACCAGCTTACCCGCTTCTCCCTCCTTGAAAGAGTACTGATAGGCATAATCAGCGTATGGCTTTTGTTTCAGCCATACCTGAGGACCCCATAACATACACCAGTCATTGCCGTGAGCCGGGGTGAAGATGTGATAGTTCTGGGCATGGCATCCGTGAAATTTGAACCAGGCTTGCCACACATCTTTGGGAGCTGTGGGATGAAAACGGTCGATGAACGGCCCCCCTGAACAATCGCCATCCACCACTACTTCAAAAATATCCGTGTTCAAGGAGTTCTCACTGAACCGCCAATAATTATCGTATGCTTCATATAGAAAATACAACTTCTGAGTTTCTGCACACCAACCTACTTTGACACTGACTTTCAATGTGGTAGTGTCCGGCTGTGCATGTTTTCCCTCGTCTTCCTTTAAAGCTGCTTCCGTTATCTTATAATCAGCCGGAACGCAATCCCAGTCGTGGGTATTGCCATCTATGGCAGGAACCTTATCTGCCGGAAATTGGTACACCTTGAATTCCTGTGCCTGGGCAGACAGGCATAGGAAAAGGAAGAACAGGTATGGATACAATCGTTTCATTTTGATCGGGTTTTATGTTCTTTCCCGAATAATCCGGGTAGCATGAAATAATTATAATCGCCTCGTTGGTAGAAACAAAAGTAGAGCTTTTCTTGCGGTTTCCACGGGCATAGGGCAGAGATGACGGGGGCATCTGTCTTTTTACCGGAGTTGAATAAAGCAAGCGGGGATGCTTGTTTATGTCCGTCGGACAGACGAATTTCGGAACCGATGGGAGATACCCCATGAACCGTTCTCAGTTTCATGCTTTCACCATAATAGGTGGTAAAAGCGTTTCCTTCTATACTGAATACATTATGGAAGCAGGAGGCTACCGGAATACTGTTGTCTGTTACGGCAGAGTCGTCTGCACCGTCGCATGCACCGAAAGCCCAGCAAAGTTTGAACTCTTCGGGTAATCGCTCACCCGAAACCTCCATGATAAAACCATTACTATCTGTCAATGGACATACAATCAGCTTTATTTCACCTTCTTTCCATAATTTATCTTTAATGGTATAAGCCTGTCCCTTTTTCTTGACACTGCATTGGTCCAGCCAGCAACTTTCATTGCCGCAAACCACTCCCAGACGGAAAGTTCCCGCACCTTTGGATAAACGGAAGGGAAGAGTCTGGGCGTTGTTGCCAAAGACAGACAACAGCATACAGAGAAAGAACGGAAGTAGCCGCCGGCTATAATTCCATGTTGTTTTCATAGCTGATATCGATTTGTGCGTTCTTATTGTTTTTTTCTTCCACACGACTGCCGTCTTCTACTTGTAACCGGACATCTTCCAGGTGGAAGTCTTCGGTAAAGATAATGCTTCCTGCTTTATTTACCTTGGCTTTTATGCCGGAAATATGGAAATTCTGCAAAGGCAGTTCCTCATTCCAGCCGGCAGCAGTGATAAAGATTTGCACATTAGTAGCTTTTACATCGCTGAGCCATACATTACGGAAATGCGGATACCCTTTTTCTTTAGGTGTGACAGGAGTCAGCATAACCTTCCAATGTTCGGGAATTTCCTTACCTTCATATTCAGCCGGCAAAGTAGAATAACTATAGCTGGGGTTCCAGTTCAGGTCCGCTGCCAGTACATGGCGGACATGGTCTGCTGTCACTTGGGTCATGTAGATATTTTCTACGGTTCCGCCGCGGTTCATGGCAGATTTCAGACGGAGGGTGGAAGAGGTTCCGTATGCTTGGAGGTTATATCCCAATACATTTCGGATGCAGCCTGAAGTTTCGCTGCCGCAGGTAATCAGTCCCGCACCTTTACGTGCAATGCATCCACGAACAATGATATTTTCTGTGGGGCGGTTTACGCGCAGGCCGTCGGCATCCCTTCCGGCTTTCAGGCAGATATTGTCATCGTTGCAATCTACTTCGCAGTTTTCAATCAGGATATTGGTGCTGGAATCAATGTCAATACCATCCGTACTGGGACCATGCCCCCCTACGTTATTATTGATTTTCAGTCCGTTCAAGGTACATTGGTCGGAATACAGCACTTGGCAACCCCAAAATCCGGTACGCATCAAGGTAAAGTCTTTCAGTGTTATATGGCGGCTGTTCGAGATGAGCATACCTCTTACACGTTTGCAGTCGTAGTCCACAATCCACCGCAGTTTGCGTTTCTCGTAATCCTTCCGCATGGTCCAATATTTATCCCAGAATATTTTTCCACGACAATCCAACGTACCTGCTCCGCTGATAGCTGCGTTTTCCGCATCCAGAATATTGATGACTGCCGAGGGCCATACCATTTCGATACCTGCCACGCGGGAGCGCATTTCGGGGTATAAATCAATATTCTCACTGGCTATCAGCGTCGTACCTTGGTTGAGGTGGAGGTTTACATTACTTTTCAGGTAGATGGCACCAATCCGGTAGTATCCCGGGGCTACTTCCACTGTTCCCCCTCCGGAACGGTGGCATTCGTCAATGGCTTTCTGCAGGGCGGCAGTGCTTAACCGGGTGCTGTCATTTTTCAATCCGTAATCGGCTGCTTGGAATATTTTTCCCTTCGGATAGGTTTTGGCTCCTACTTGGGCAGTCCACGAAAGGTCAGGAGTTCCCATCCCTTCTCCCCATTGGAATCCGGGGAGGGATTGGGCATTGGTAAAGAGGGTACCTAAGGTAAATGATAGGGTTAATAATAATGTTTTGTTGTTCATTTGTTCCTACTTTTAAATTAATTGCCGTCCGGCTTTTCAATTTCTGTAAACGGGCTGTCATTCCATTTGAAACTGTCCAAAGCATCCGGATGTGCAGGGTTGTAACCGGAATAGTCGCTGCGTAAATAGTTAGAGATAGGTAATCCCGCTTTCTTTATCCCTTCAATGATACATTTGGAGATTTGATAAGCTCCGTAAGGATTGAAGTGGGTATTATCTGCCAATACCCTGTTTTGTCCCGGATAGGTTCCGGCAGGATAATGTACGAATGCCTTTTTGGAAGGTTCCACTCCCATTGCTTCATAGAGGGTACGGGTCATTTCGTTGAGATCGATCAAAGGAACGTTTTCTTTGGCAGCCAACCAGCGCATTGCTTCGGGATAATCTTCGTGAGTATCTCTGATTTTCCCGTTTTCATCGAAACTGCGGCGTTGTGTCGGGGTTACCAGTACAGGATAGGCTCCTCGTGCCCTTGCCTCATCAATGAATGTTTTCAAGCTGGTCATAAATGAATAATAAGCTCCTTTACCGGGACCTTTTTGCTTTTGGTCGTTGTGACCGAATTCCATAAAAATATAATCTCCGGGTTTCATTTGTGTCAATGCCTTTTTCAGTCGTCCTGCACCGATAAAAGTATTGGCGCTTTCGCCGGATTCTGCATAATTGGCAAAACAAATGCTGTCATTGAAGAAGCGGGGAATCATTTGTCCCCAGCTTGCCCAAGGTTCATTGTCCTGGTCTACTACCGTGGAGTTACCGCATAGGAATACGGTGGGTACATTATTTACTTTCTCAATAATCAGTTCGGACAATTGGGGTGCATCCCCGTTGAATTCCAAAGTTAGTTTGTCATCCCAGTTCAATTTTTGGCGTTCACGCGGTTTGATGCGCACATTTTCTTTTTCCGAAATATGTGTGTTGCGCTTGTTGATCACGAATGTACAAGGTTTTAACTCCCCTTTTTTTGTCTTCACATTTTCGAAGAAAAGGCGGCGTGATTCTCCTCGCACTGTTGTTTCTCCGGCAGCGCGTTTGTTTCCTATCACGGCTGTGACATGGTAGTTTCCATCGGGAACCGTAACAGAGAAAAAGAATGGAGCTGTACTTTTACCTTCCGGAGAGGGCTGTCTGTCATATCCGTATCCCTTTTCCTCCGAGTATCTGTCGGCGGGAGTTATTTTGGTATAACCGTCTTTCGTCTTTTTACCTGTGGTAAAATCGAATTTGTAAGTTTGTGCTTCGACTCCTAATGTCGCTAAAAGTCCAAGAGCTAATAGGGCTATCTGTTTCATGATTGATATAGATTGTTATTAATTGATTTTCGGTTTTAGTTCATCCGGAGAGTCATTGGTATAAGATTTGATATCACCGGCTGTTTTTGTGAACAACTCACTGATTTGTTGAGGCGTTACAGTAAATTGCGGACGGAACTGGTCCGAATTCATATAATCCAAAATGGCTTTATGCATCTGACGAGCTACAATGCGTTTCTCTGGCTGGGAGGTAATGTCCATGCTTGTCATGAGCACTTTCCCATTTAATACATTGGCTTCGAATAACATACCTATCTTGCGGCTTATAAACCAAGTGTCGATACTTTGAACCGTAGGTTGGAAAGCGGGTGGAAAGTGGGTGAATTGCATCACTTGAGCACGATTCAGCAGTTCCCACCATTGCAGATTGCTGTGATATTCTGTCGGAAACTGACGGAATAACGGGTGTTTGGGGTTCACTAAGATACCTGTGGTATGAGGAGGACGCATTTTGAACCAGGAGGTGTTCCAGAATACAGGAGTGAATTGCTGGACCACTTCTTTACCATAACTCACTTTGCCCGCAGCTGTAATAAGCACATTTCCACCATGCTGAAGAATTTCCAGGGCTTTCGAATCCAAGGTGTCGGTAGTGTATACTTTTCCTTCGGCTATTGTCACTTGGGCGGGATAAACCCAGAAATTCCAGTCATTTACAGCTTCTGTTCCCATAATGCGTATTTCCAGATTCAGCTTTTTAGCCTCTTGGATGTCAGTGAGCGGAAACTCAAGACTACCCGTGTGATTTAAATTTCCGACAGGAATGTCTTGTGTTGCCAATGTGCCTTGCGCATATACTTTGCCATATTCGTCTTTTAACGTATATACAATTTCTGCTTGTTTTAATGCCTCGGCACCAAAATGAGCGACTTCAATATCCGCCTTTAAAATTTCCTTGTTATTATATACAAATTTATCTGTACGCATCAGTGGAACTGTAGGTGAGCAGAAACGTCTCCATTCTGCGGAGTTGATATATCCTTTTTCTTCAAAGAAAACATCGAGAACACCTACCAGTGCAGTTCCCTGACCCGAATAATCGTTCAGTGCCAATAATTGGAAACCGGCATAATCGGGCGTGCGGAGTGTCTTTTCTATTTCATATTTGTAACAAAGGGCTTGCAACTTTCCGCTGGCCATCATAAATAGATGGGCTTGGTCGCTCATGTGGTTGTCAGCCAGAATGTCTTTGAAAATCTCGAAGTTCTTGGCTTTATTGACGCCTGTATATTTACGTATTTCATTGAAATTGGGGAAAGCGCACCATTGACCTGTTTCATGGGATACGTAGGGCTGTCTCACGGTGTCAAGATGATTTTGGAAACGATAGTCGTCTTGGGTGGACGGTTGTTTCTTGGACCAGGTCAGGCCACGTGCCCCAGCCTTTACATGATATTGGTTGCGAGGTTGCCATTGCCATCCGTTGCCTACCGATGCTCCGGTATATACATGTCTGGGATCCTTCTTTTCCCAATATTCTACGAACTTGGTCACCCATTCTACCCAGCGTCCGCTAGGTTCGTTTCCGCATGCCAACATGCAATAAGAAGCATAGTTGCCATATTCTTTGGTTAATGCGATGGTTTCGTCCATCAGATATTTGTCAATAGGTTGTCCCAAACCTAATTTAGGACCATGATTGGGCCAGCTCGGACCTTCGGGTTGCAGATAGAATCCTACCCGGTCGGCAGCCATAAAAGCGGCTTCGGGAGGACAGAATGAATGGAAACGCATGTGATTCAGTCCATAACTGCGACAGATACGGAATACCCGTTCCCAACTTTCTACATCCATCGGAGCGTAACCGGTCAACGGGAAGTCACAGTTTTCAACTGTTCCGCGAAGCTGGGTTTTGCGCCCGTTTACATAAAACCATTTACCTTTGATTTCAAATCGGCGCATACCGAATTGTATTTCTTTTATCTCAGTTTTTTTCCCATTGGTGACTTCTGCTTTCAGTTTGTACAGGGCCGGATGAAATTCATCCCATAGCAGCATATCATTCCCCATAGGTAATACCATTTCTGTTTCCGTCACTCCTTTGTTGAGTTTGATTTCTTGTTGTATGGCGGGAACTATATGCTTTTTATCCGTATTGAAGCTCTCTGCTGATAATTTTACTTTTGCAGTGCCTGTACCTTTGATGACGACTTTGACACGTGCCAGTTTTTGTTCTGGTTCCGGATATATTTGAATATCATCGAAATATGTTTTCGGAGTCGTTTGCAGACAGATGCGTCCTACAATGCCGTTCCAGTTTCCTTGGGTCTGGTCGGTTATGCTGTGCGAATCCGGTCCGACATTGATTTCTTTGATACGATTATCCACCCGGATAGTGATAGTACATTTTCCGGGACGGACATAATGGGTTATATCATATTGATGGGGAACACAAAGACTATTCTGCATTCCTGTCTTTTGTCCGTTCACCCATACGGTTGTTTCTATATGGGGACGTTCCAGGAACAACAAAATACGTTCACCTTTCCAGTCGGCAGGTATATTCACCTCTTTCTGATACCAAGCAGCTCCTACATAATGTTTGTCGGGAGTCAGAAAGAATGGAAATTTAATATTACCTTCTTTACGGTATTTTTCCATGTATGGATTATAATAGTAGGAACTGTCATAGAGACTGCCTGTCCATTGGGTCTTTGCGGTAACCTCATCACCTTTCAGTTTCTCGGGCATGGAGCCGGGCAGGTTGATGCAGTCATTCAATGTGTGGCTGAACCATTTTTCTTTTTCTCCATTATCCTGACGGTCTATACTGAATGACCATTTTCCGGATAAGTCAATAATTTTTTGTGCGCTTAACGAGAAGCACATCCATACTAGGCAGATTGTCAATAACGTTTTTTTCATAGTATCTTTTTACTTTGAATTTGATGTTGCTAAATTAAGGTCTTTTCATCTGCATGTAAATAGAAAGAAGTACATATAGATGGAAATTCGTATAAAATAGGGGTAATGTGCGATATATTTGTACGATTTTACATGGATATGCCTTGTATGTGCAGAAAAAAGTCCAAATCTCTTTTTATCTTTGTATACTCACAATTAAATCATTGTATACATGAAAAAACGATTATTCAGTTTGTTCTGCTTGTTAGGAACGGTTGCCGGATTATTTGCCGGTGATACGGCTTATTTGTTCTCTTATTTCATTAATGACAGTCGGGACGGTCTTCATTTGGCTTATAGTTTGGATGGGCTGACATGGACTCCTCTGAATCATGGAAAATCTTTCTTGATACCTACGGTCGGGAAGGATCGTCTGATGCGTGACCCTAGTATTTGTCAGGCGCCGGACGGAACCTTTCACATGGTGTGGACTTCCAGTTGGACAGACCGGATTATAGGTTACGCCTCTTCTCCCGATTTAATCCATTGGAGTGAGCAGCGTTCTATTCCGGTAATGATGCATGAGCCTGCTGCACATAATTGCTGGGCACCTGAATTGTTTTATGATGAATCTTCGCAAACTTATTATATTTTTTGGGCAACGACCATTCCCGGACGTCACAAGGAAGTGCCGGTCATTGAGAGTGAGAAAGGGCTGAACCATCGTATTTACTATGTTACGACGAAGGATTTTAATACATTTTCTGAAACCAAACTGTTCTTTAATCCCGATTTCAGTGTGATTGATGCAGCTATTGTACGCGATCCGGTGATGAAAGACTTGATTATGGTGGTGAAGAATGAAAACTCGTTGCCGGCAGAGAAGAATTTGAGAATAACACGGACAACACGGATAGAGGATGGATTTCCTACTACCGTTTCTCCTTCCATTACAGGAAATTATTGGTGTGAGGGACCTGCGCCACTTTTTGTAGATGATGCTCTTTATGTCTATTTTGATAAATACCGTAATCATCAATATGGAGCTGTTTGCAGTCGTGATCATGGAAAGACATGGGAAGATGTATCTGACCGTGTATCTTTTCCAAAAGGAACCCGTCACGGAACTGCTTTTACCGTAGAGAAGGCTGTACTTGATAAATTGCTTCGTATCCATCACTTCAATCCTCTTATTCCGGATAATATCGCTGATCCTTCTTTATCCAAATTTGGTGATACTTATTATCTTTATGGTACTACTGATATTGATAAAGGATTGTCACAAGCAGGGACTCCTGTGGTATGGAAATCTAAAGATTTTGTAAACTGGAGTTTTGACGGATCACATATTGTGGGATTCGATTGGCATAAAGGACATGAATATGTCAATGCCAAAGGAGAGAAAAAGACGGGATATTTTCGTTATTGGGCACCCGGCAGAGTAGTGGAGAAGAATGGTGAATATTATCTTTATACCACTTTTGTAAAACCGGATGAGAATGCACGTACCTATGTGCTGAAGTCCGACCGTCCCGAAGGTCCTTTCCTTTTTGCCGGACGTAATTCTATATCTTCTCATTCTTTGGATGGGTTTGATCAATCTTGTATTGCTCCGGATATAGATGGGGAACCTTTTGTGGATGATGATGGAACTGCTTATTTATTCTGGCGCCGCCGGATGGCTGCCCGTATGACTGACGATTGGCAGCATTTAACCGGTGATACTGTTGTGATGAGTACGGCTCGTCAAGGGTATTCGGAAGGGCCGGTTATGTTTAAACGTAAAGGTATTTATTATTACATCTATACTTTGAGAGGGAATCAGAATTATGTAAATGCTTACATGATGAGCCGGCAGTCCCCTTTGTCGGGCTTTGAAAAGCCCGAAGGCAATGATATTTTTCTTTTTTCATCCATTGCTGATAATGTTTGGGGGCCGGGACATGGGAATGTATTTTATAATGAAGAAACAGACGATTATATTTTCGTATATCTGGAGTACGGTGACGGAGGAACTACCCGCCAAGTATATGCCAATCGGATGGAATTTAATGAGGATGGCACTATAAAGACACTTGTTCCTGATGAAAAGGGAGTTGGTTACTTGGCTGTCAGCCAGGAACAGCGCGAAAATAAGGCGCTGAAAGCTTCTTTCAGTGCATCCAGCATACGTTCTCCCCGTACTTCTAAGGTTGAAATAGAAACTCAGCCTAATTGTCCTTTGGCTGATAAAACTTCGCTTGTCAAGGTGGAACGCACACATATATATCACCCTGAAAATGCAGGCGACCGGTCTAATGGAACACGCTGGATGGCAGAAACAAATGATGATCATCCTTGGCTGATGGTGGATTTGGGTGAAGCCATGCAGGTAACGGAGTGTCAATTTGCCTTTGTACACCCTGCTGAAGGCCATGCCTGGCATCTCGAAAAATCCAATGATGGTACTAATTGGCAACCTTGTGCCGGAGTAAAAGAGGTGAAGGCATGTTCACCTCATGTGGTAACGGTGGGAGATAAAGTACGTTATTTGCGTTTGCACATAGATAAAGGTGCAGCCGGATTATGGGAATGGAAAATCTATTAAATTACTATTTTATCATGAAAAAACGATTTGTGACCGTTCTTTTGGCTTGTTCTTTGGCCGGAGGACTTTTTGCACAACAGCCTTGGTTTAAAGACAAGGATTTGACCTTGACCGGTGCTTATTATTATCCTGAGCATTGGGATGAGAGTCAATGGGAGAGAGATTTTAAACAGATGCACGATTTGGGTTTTGAATTCACCCATTTCGCGGAATTTGCTTGGGCGCAATTGGAACCGGAAGAGGGAAAATATGATTTTGCCTGGTTGGATAAAGCGGTGGCTTTGGCTGCCAAATATGATTTGAAAGTCATTATGTGTACTTCTACGGCAACTCCACCAGTATGGCTGAGCCGTAAATACCCTGAAATTTTGATTAAAAATGAAAATGGTACCGTGCTTGATCACGGAGCACGTCAACATGCTTCTTTTGCTTCTCCCGTTTATAGAGAACTGGCTTATAAAATGATAGAGAAGTTAGCTCAGCATTATGGAAATGATTCCAGAATAATCGGCTGGCAGCTCGATAATGAGCCGGCCGTACAATTTGATTATAATCCGAAAGCCGAACTGGCTTTCCGGGATTTTTTACGTGAAAAATATCATCATGACATTAAAGCATTGAATGATGCCTGGGGAACGGCTTTTTGGAGTGAGGTTTATTCTTCTTTTGATGAAATAACTCTTCCTAAAACTGCCCAGATGTTTATGAATCATCATCAGATTTTGGATTACCGCCGTTTTGCTGCCAGTCAGACAAACGACTTTTTGAATGAACAATGTTTGTTGATTAAAAAATATGCAAAGAACCAATGGGTGACTACTAACTATATTCCTAATTATGAGGAAGGACATATAGGTGGCAGCCCTACACTTGATTTTCAAAGTTATACTCGCTATATGGTGTATGGAGACAATGAAGGGATCGGCCGTCGCGGATATCGAGTGGGAAATCCGTTGCGTATTGCTTTTGCCAATGACTTTTTCAGACCCATACAAGGTACTTATGGAGTAATGGAACTTCAGCCAGGGCAGGTGAATTGGGGGAGTATCAATCCTCAACCGCTGCCTGGAGCTATCCGTTTATGGATGTGGAGCGTATTTGCCGGTGGAGGCGACTTTATCTGTACTTATCGTTATCGCCAGCCTCTGTATGGCACGGAACAATATCACTACGGCATTGTAGGTACAGACGGAACAACGGTAACTCCCGGTGGACGTGAATATGAGCAGTTCATGAAAGAAATCAGACAGCTGCGGGGACAGGTTGCAGCTCGTGAGGTGAAACCGGCCGATTATTTGGCGCGTCGTACTGCCATTCTTTTTAATCATGAAAATTCATGGAGCATTGAGCGCCAGAAGCAAAATCGTACATGGAATACATTAGGGCATATTGAGAAATATTATCGCACGTTGAAATCTTTTGGCGCGCCCGTAGATTTTATCAATGAAAGCAAGGAGTTCTCCTCTTATCCTGTGATCATAGCTCCGGCTTATCAATTGGCTGACAAGGCATTGGTAGACAGATGGACTGATTATGTAAAGAAGGGTGGTAATTTGGTCTTAACTTGCCGTACAGCCCAAAAAGACCGCCATGGACGTTTACCCGAAGCTCCTTTCGGTTCCATGATAAATGAACTGACCGGTAATGAAATGGAGTTTTATGATTTATTACTTCTTGAAGAACCGGGCAAATTACGGATGGATGGAAAAGAATATACGTGGAATACTTGGGGAGAGATATTGAAATCGGGTAAGGATTCACAAGTATGGGCTACTTATACACAGGAATTTTATGAAGGAAAACCGGCAGTCACTACTCGTAAGTTGGGAAAAGGTACTGTTACTTACGTGGGAGTGGATAGTACGGACGGATTATTGGAGAAAGATATTTTGAAGAAACTATATGCGCAATTGAATATTCCTGTGATGGATTTACCATACGGTGTTACTTTAGAGTACCGCAATGGTATGGGGATTGTACTGAATTATACAGATAAACCTTATAAGTTCGTACTTCCTTCGGGAGCCAAAGTGCTGATAGGAGAGCCGGTAATTCCTACAGCAGGAGTATTGGTATTTTCTATTACTGATTGAAAACGTATGATTGATAGAACAAAAAGGAGCGGCTTCACAGTCGCTCCTTTTTACTTAACCTAAATCTAACCTTTAAATCATAGTCTATGAAAAATCGATTCACTAACCAATCATATTATTAATTTAATTTGTAAACCTCACTTCCGGCGAGCAGGAAACACCCTACTCCAAAATCTTCAAAATCGGGTACTTTATCGTATGTGACAGGTTGACTGTCTTTCGGTTCTTTTCCGGTTCCTTGTACAAGTCCTAGGAAGCCGTTAGGGTGAACGGCATCCTTCACCATAGCATTCCATGCTTTCAACAAGACTGGCAGGTATTCTTTTCTGTCCAACAGTCCGTTACGTACCCCCCATGCCATGCCATATACAAATAAAGCGGTGCCACTGGTTTCTTTACCTCCGAAGTTTGATTCGTCATGCATACTTACATTCCAAAAACCATCAGTACGTTGGCAATTTTTGATAGCTTTACTCATGGTCAGGAAATCATTGATATAGTCGGCGCGATGTTTTTCATCAGTAGGAATTTCATTCAATACACGTACCAGTGCTGCATATACCCATCCATTACCACGACTCCAATAGCAATTCTTACCGTTAGGTTCTTTGTAAGGGGGATCAAAGTCTTGGTCTCTCCACCACAAACCTTCTTTTTGGTTGTACATGCCATTCTCACCATGTTTGTTACGGGTATATTCATACATATCCCACATTTTGTCGAAATATTTTTGTTCTCCGGTCAATTTTCCCAGTTTGGCAAATACAGGCATTCCCATTTGGATGGCGTCAATCCACCACCAATCATTTACTTGAGGAGTGTTGACCAGCATATCTATATTGGCTTTGACCTTACGGATTCTTTCCGGATCGGGACAAATGTTATATAAATCAATGTAAGTCTGGCTGGCACAGTAATCATCAGCATTGCGAGTGGTGGTACCGTTGCGGAATCCCCATTCGTGGTAATTTGACCAATCGACAGCGTATTTATAATAGTCATCGCGTGGATAGACGGAGTAAAGAGCCATTAATCCTTCATAATATACTCCGCGTGTCCAGATATTACTGGGACGGGTTACATTTTTTACAAAAGAAGGAGTACGATAATCGGCATACTTCTTCATGAAGTAATCATTGACTTTTGTAACAGTCTTCAACGTTTCTTTTTTGTCCGGCAAGTCTTGTGCTTTTACAACTCCAAAACCTAATGCAACAAAAAAGAATGATAGTATTAATTTTTTCTTCATCATGTTGTTTTAGTGTTTTAATGGTAGCGCAAAAATAGGATGGTCTGGGATTTCCTACAATGGAAATGTGTACATCTTCCTTGAATATTATGCATGTGTACGCATTTCGAGTGTATTTTTTATTTAACAGTGTTCTTATTGGGTTATTTGTCTTTATTTGCAGACCGTTCATAAATCTTTTCTCCTTCTTTTATCTCTAGTTCCAAACCTTTAAAATTAACATTGGCCACATTTGAGATGCTTAATCCTTTTTGAGCTTTGATATGGCAATTCTCAAAAAAGAATGTATCATTTCCGAATGGAGCCTCTTTAAAACCATACATGGTTCCTGCTGATTGTGCTTCTCCATTTATATTCTTGAAATGGATATTGCGCAAACAGGTCAGCGGATAATGTGCAGGTGAAAGCGGAGGAACCATACGCCATTCCATATTGATATCAAAGATACTGCGCGCTCCTTTGACTGTCTCTTATACACATCTCCGAGCCCACGAGACCGGAGCC
>ERZ1027125.354-NODE-354-length-21077-cov-6.705071_pt1 | contig 21077 bp, 33 predicted proteins | sample MGYA00519249_ERZ1027125 | MGnify/ENA primary metagenome ERZ1027125 (study PRJEB26926, sample SAMN06164580) | human gut metagenome | biome: ENVO:00009003; feature: ENVO:2100002; material: ENVO:00002003 | host: Homo sapiens | place: USA | collected 2012 ... | reverse complement strand
CGAGATAGGCTCCGGTCTCGTGGGCTCGGAGATGTGTATAAGAGACAGATTTTAAGGAGGGCGAGCGTATTGATGAAAAGAATCAAGCTGAAGGCAGCGGCTGCCGCTTCCGCCGCGATAATGTCGGCAGCGGCGCTCAGCGGCTGTTCGGGCGTCAGCTTTACCGTGGACAGTCTGCTCGCCGCTCCGAAGCTCTCCGAAGAGCAATCGCAGATACACGAGGCGCTTATTTCCGCAGTTGGAAGAAATATTACTCTGAAATATCCTCGCAACGGAGCATACCGCTCCGCTTACGTTATCGCCGATCTCGACGACGAGGAGGGCGACGAGGCTTTGGTTTTTTATGAATATACCGGGTCGGAAAACGAGGGTATGAGAGTAAATCTGCTGGATAAAAAGGATGACGGCACATGGTATTCCGTCAAGGAGATCGCCGGAGCGGGTTCGGAGCTTGATAAGGTCATTATTTCCTCTATGGGCTCCGGCAGCGTGAATGAGAAGGATATACTGGTGGGTTATCAAAATCTGACGGGCGACAGCGCTCTTGAGATATATTCTTATTCCGACGGCAGCTTTCAGCGGATCGGATCGGATAACTACTCGCTGCTTGAGGCGATAGACATTAATTCCGACGGACGCGACGAGCTTATCACGGTGCAGAACGTTACCGACTCCGAAACGGGGGCGGTTTCTGCAAAGGCGTATCTGCTGCATATCGAAAAGGGCGAGATAATCAAGGATGACGGTATAGATATGTGTCAGGGAGTACAGTCGTATGTCAAGGCGTACAGCGGCAGACTTTCTACGGGAGAGCCTGCGGTTTATATCGACGCGGTCAATGCGGACGGTATGCTTCAGACAGAGATCATATTTTACAGGTATTCGGCGCTGCAGAATCCTGTTCGTCTGAGAAGCGAGAAGATGCTCCCGCAGTGTACCAGACCCGCCGGCTACTCTGCTGCGGATATTGACGGCGACGGTGTGTACGAGATACCCTCTACCAGACCTATGGTAGGCTATGAAGACGCTGTGAGCGAGGAGCAGCTGCTTCGGACTACATGGTGCGTGTACGAGGATTTTTATAATATGAAAGCTAAATATTCCGGCTATTATTCGCTTTCGGACGGTTATACCATGGTATTTCCGTCGCGTTGGAACGATATGGTCACAGTAAAGCTTGACAGCGAAACGGGCGAGGCGGTATTTTATAAATACCTTGGCAATATCAACGCCGACATGACCGAGCTGATGAGAATAAAGGCGGCGGCGGGCGACGAAACCGACGAGTATCTGTACGACGGCTACGAGCTTATCACCTCGCAGGGACAGATAGATTATCTGGTCAAGCTGCCGACAAATAAGAGGGAAAAGATGATACTTACCATAGACGAGGTGCAGAATTGTTTTTATCCTGTTTCTACATACTGAAAGAATAAAGGCGTTGCCTAAATAAAATATCGTTTATATATACAGTTATGAAAGGCGGTTTGAGGATTATGAAAAAGGTGCTTGTTTGCGAGGACGAAGAGTCTATCAGAGATTTTGTCGTTATAAATCTGAAAAGAAGCGGCTACGACGTGGTGGACGTATGCTGCGGAGAAGACGCTCTCAAGGCGTTTGAGGACGAGGAGGGCGGATTTGAGGTCGCTCTGCTGGATATAATGATGCCCGGGATCGACGGAATGCAGGTGTGCAAAAAGTTCAGAGAGCAGAATGAAACAATGGGCATAATCATGCTCTCGGCAAAATCTCAGGAGATGGACAAGATATCCTCGCTGATGATGGGCGCGGACGACTATATCACAAAGCCCTTTTCTATTTCCGAGCTTATTGCAAGGGTAGACGCAGTGTGCAGAAGAGTGAGCATGGTACATTCAAAGGCTGAAACGGCATCGGTGATAGTAAGCGGCCCGTTTACGCTTAATCTGAAAAGCAGGACGGTTTTCAAGAACGGTACTCAGATAGATCTTACTCAGGTGGAGTATCAGATAATGGAATACTTCTTCAAAAATCAGAATACCGCTCTGGACCGAAGCAGCATACTTAACCACATATGGGGAGAGAGCTACTACGGCGACGATAAGATAGTGGACGTAAATATAAGACGTATAAGGATGAAGATAGAGGACGAGCCTTCGAACCCCAAGTATATACTTACTATCTGGGGCTTCGGCTATAAATGGTCTACCTGACGGACAGCAGGATTTTTACGGAAGGGCGGTGGTAATGATTGAAAAGAAAAAAGACGGCTGCCTCTTCAGACGGAAATAAAAACCGTTTCGGCAGACGCAGTATAGCCACACACTGGCTGCGCAGCAGTCTGAGTGTGGTCGGGGCGATATTGCTGGTGCTCGGCATATTGCTGGGTACGTTGCTCAGAAATTATTACTACAGCTCTGCAAGGCAGTATCTTACGTCAAGGATGAACATAGTTACAGGTACCTTGCAGTCGGGAGCGCATGATAATACTGTAAATTATTCGGCTCAGATACGTTCGCTGGTGGAGAGCTACGAAGAAAAGGACAGTATAGAGCTTATGGCGATAAACAACGACGGCACGATCGACATAACCTCGTCCGGCTTCTCGCCGTCCGCCGATACCGCTCTTGAGGATTACGAGCTTGCTCAGAAATCGGAAAGCGGTACGGCGTATGCGATATTCGACCTGCCGAGCGGTGAAAAGGTGATAGCCGTGACGTCTGTGATTTCGATAAGCGGCTGTGAGTACAAGGCTATCAGAATGGTTTCTTCTATGAAGAATATAGACCATCAGATATTCATAATCATAGTTTTTGTAGCGGCGGTATTTGTCGGTATACTTCTGCTTATGTATATTTCGGGCAGATTTTTTATTCGCTCCATAGTGTATCCCGTAATCAGGATAAGCGAGATATCAAGGCAGATAGCAAAGGGCGACTTTACCGAGAGGATAGAAAAGACCAGCGACGACGAGCTGGGCGACTTGTGCGATTCGATAAATTACATGGCTCAGGAGCTTTCACGTACTGAGTCAATGAAAAACGAATTCATTTCTTCGGTTTCTCACGAGCTGCGTACTCCGCTTACGGCGATAAAGGGCTGGAGCGAAACGCTCACGGCTATAGACGACGCGGACACTTTCCGCAAGGGTATGAGAGTGATCACCTCCGAAACGGAAAGGCTCTCGCAGATGGTGGAGGAGCTGCTCGACTTCTCCAGAATACAGGACAACAGGCTTACTTTGATAATGGATACTATAGACATACTCGCCGAGCTTGGCGAAACGGTGCTTATCTATCAAGAGAGAGCGAGGGCGCTGGGAATCACGCTTAATTACTACGAGCCTACCATGCTTCCGTTCGTGTACGGCGACAAGAACCGTCTAAGACAGGTGTTTATAAATATAGTGGACAACGCTATCAAATATTCCGACAAGGACGGCACGGTGTCCGTGGAGGCTTACGAGGAAAACGGAGATATATGCATACTGGTATCCGATACCGGCATAGGCATATCGAAGGAAGATCTGCCTAAGGTAAAGACTAAGTTCTTTAAGGCTAATCATACCAGACGAGGCTCGGGAATAGGACTTGCGGTGGCAAACGAGATAATAACAAGACACAACGGAACGCTGAACATAAACAGCGAAGAAAACGTGGGAACTACGGTGCTTATTACGCTTCCTGCGATAAATAACGGTCAAAGCTCTGAAAATAAGCCTACGGTCGACGTGGAGCTGATCTCCTCGGACGACAAGCTGAATAAGCTTGAAAAAGAGTGATACAGGATATACAGGTGATATAATGGCGGGTGCAAAGTTTAAAACAAGGATAGGCGGACAGGCGGTTATCGAGGGCGTAATGATGAGAGGCGTCGGAAAGGCGGCCATGGCTTGCCGTTTGCCGAGCGGAGAGATAGACCTGGAGGAATGGGACATAAAGGGAGGCAGCGGTCTGCCGTGGTATAGAAAAACTCCTTTTATAAGGGGAGTTTTCAGCTTTGTGACGTCTATGATAGACGGATATAAGTGCCTTTCACGCTCGGCTGATAAGCAGATGACGGGCGACGAGGACGAGGAGAAAATGACAAAGTTCGAGCAGTGGCTGGATGATAAATTCGGCGAAAAGCTTATGCCTGTGCTTACGACTGTTTCCATGCTTTTCGGAGTGCTTATGGCGGTGGTCCTGTTTATGTATCTTCCTTCGCTGATACTTAAAGGACTGTCTGCGCTGTTCGGAAGCATACCCGTGATATTCAAGAATATAATAGAGGGACTTTTGAAGATCGCAATTTTCGTAGGCTACACATGGCTTACCGCAAAGATACCCGATATAGCGAGAACCTACGAATATCACGGTGCGGAGCATAAGACCATCGCCTGCTACGAACACGGCGAGGAGCTTACTCCCGAAAACGTGGCTAAGCATTGCCGTTTTCACCCGCGCTGCGGCACCAGCTTTATATTCCTTGTGCTGTTTATAAGCATATTTATAAATACCGTTTTTCGGCTGACGTGGGAAGTGGTACTGCTGAGAGTGCTTTGCAAGATATTGCTCCTGCCCGTGGTTATGGGCATAGCCTTTGAGGTGATAATGCTTGCCGGAAAATATGATAATCTGTTTACGAAAATAGTGTCGGCTCCCGGTCTGTGGATACAGAGGATCACCACCAGCGAGCCTGACAGGGAAGAGATTGAATGCGCTATTGCGGCTATGAAAGCTGTGATACCCGAGGACGGTGACTCTGACAAATGGTAAACTACACGTATAACGATATAATACTCAGCCTGACGGATAAGCTGGCGGCTTCCGGCGTAACTAACGCTCATTGGGAGGCCAGAGAGCTTGCAGGCTTTGCGCTCGGCTTTAACTGCCGCGGAAAATTTGACGGAAAGACGGAGGCGAGCGACGCACAGGTAAAAAGCTGCGCTCTGCTGCTGGCAAGGCGGCTTTCGGGCGAACCTCTCCAGTACATTATCGGAGAGTGGGATTTCTACGGAGAGACCTACGAGGTGGGCTTCGGGGTGCTGATACCCAGAGCCGATACCGAAACGCTTATCGACGCTGCGGTCAAAGCCTTCGGTGATAAAAAGGATATCACCGTCATTGATCTTTGCTCGGGCAGCGGCTGTATCGGAATTACGCTCGATAAGCACTTAGACTGCGCCGAGGTATACTGCTTAGAGAGATCTCAGGCAGCTTACGAATATCTTGAAAAGAATATAAAGAGGCTGAACAGCGGCTGTAAGCCTGTGCTTTGCGACGTGCTGGACAGCGGCTCAGCCGATAAGATGCCCAATGCAGACCTTATTATATGCAATCCGCCGTATATAAATGCGGAGGATATGAAAAAGCTGCAGAGAGAGGTGAGATACGAGCCGGAAGAAGCCCTTTTCGGCGGCGGGGACGGATTTGACTACTACCGCAGTATAGTCCGTCTGTGGAAAGACAAGCTGAAGCCCGACGGCGTTATGATGTTTGAGATAGGCGCAGGTCAGGAGGACGAGGTCATGGAGATAATGATACAGGCAGGACTGAGGGACGTAAGAGCAAAGCGCGATATGGCAGGGATAAACCGCTGCGTTTACGGTAAAAATTACGATTTGAGCACAACTAATTTATATGAACAGCTGGATAAAAAGAAGTAAGGGAAGGTAGATAAAAATGGCTATAGATAAGAAGAAAAAGGACGTTAGACCCGTAAAGAACATAACCGACTCCGAAGAGAAGAAAAAAGCTCTGGAAACGGCGATAGAATTTATTGAAAAGAAATACGGAAAAGGCTCTATCATGAAGCTTGGTTCAAACACGGCTATGGATGTCGCTTCCATACCTACAGGCTCTATGACTCTCGACTATGCGCTTGGTATCGGCGGTATACCGAGAGGAAGGATCATCGAGCTGTACGGACCCGAGTCCTCGGGTAAGACCACGGTCGCACTGCACTGTATCGCCGAAACGCAGAAGCTGGGCGGAGAGGTAGCGTTTATCGACGTAGAGCACGCTCTCGACCCCGTATATGCGTCGAAGCTTGGCGTTGATATCGACAGTCTGCTGGTATCTCAGCCCGACAGCGGAGAGCAGGCCCTTGAGATAGCGGAGGCGCTCGCAAGATCGGGAGCTATCGACTGTATAGTAGTCGACTCGGTAGCCGCTATGGTCACAAAGGCTGAAATAGACGGCGATATGGGCGACACTCATGTGGGACAGCTTGCAAGACTTATGTCGCAGGCTATGAGAAAGCTTACCTCGGTGCTTGCAAAGTCTAACTGTGCCGCTATATTTATCAATCAGATACGAGAGAAGATAGGCGTTATATACGGCAATCCCGAAACTACGCCCGGCGGACGTGCGCTGAAATTCTACGCTTCGGTACGAATGGACGTAAGAAAGGGCGAGGCTATCAAAAACGGCAGCGAGATAATCGGAAACCGTACCAGAGTAAAGGTCGTAAAGAACAAGGTAGCTCCTCCTTTCAAGGAGTGCGAATTTGATATCATGTACGGCGAGGGAATCTCACGCACGGGAGAGGTACTCGACCTTGCGGTAGATTTCGGTATAGTAAAGAAAGGCGGAGCGTGGTTCAGCTATGAGGAAACCAAGCTCGGACAGGGCAGGGACAATGCTAAGATATACTTCAAAGAGCATCCCGAACTGATGCAGGAGATCGAGGAAAAGATAAAGGCAAAGCTTGCTGAGGAGGATGCAAAGGCGGCGGCCGAGCGTACCGAGGGCAAGTCCAAGAAAAAGAGCAAACTTGAGGAAAAGGCTGAAAAGGCGGCAGGAGTTTCTGCGGGTAATGTGCAGGAGGAGATCATGCCCGACCTTACGGTGAATGCGGACGACGACTTCGAGGAGTTTGCGCCTGTCGATATCTCGACGCTCGGCGAATAAGCTATGAAGCTTATAAAGATAGAAAAGTATAAAGGCAGGACTATGCAGCTTACGTTTGCGGAAACGGACGGCGAGCCGGTTTTCCTGAACGACGACATAATTCAGAGATATAACCTGAAAGCGGGTATGGACATACCCGAAAGTGCGTTGGATGAGATCGTTCGTGCGGATACATACCGCAGAGCCAGGGAACGGGCGATGTACCTGCTCGACTACAGAGATTATTCCTATGTAGAGCTTTGTAAAAAGCTGATGAACAATTACGATGAGGATATTTGCTTTGAAGTAGCGGATAACTTGGCAGAGCTTGGTTTCATAAATGACGAAAGGTACGCCGAGAACCTTGCGCGCAGGCAGTTTGAGGTAAAGCTTATGGGAGTTTACCGAGTCAAGCCATACCTCAGAGAAAAGGGCATACCCCAGGCGATAATCGACAAGGCGGTAGCGCCGTATGCGGACGGAGCGGCCGAGCGTGCCGCGCAGCTTATTGAACGGAAATATCTGAAATACTACGAACCGGACGACAAAGCTATGATGGAAAAGCTCAAAAACGCTCTTGCCAGACAGGGTTACAGCTTTTATGACATAAAAGAGGCTATAGAGCTGGTGAATGAGCAATACAACGACGAATAACGAGTAGGGGCGAACTGTGTTCGCCCGTTCTTTTCGTCATTTTATCTTATTTGACATTGGTTATATAATTAAGGTATATAATATCGGCAGTGGTCAAGGTGCACAAAAATGTGGAGTAATGTTTAGAAAATTTCTATGCGTGAAAATGTGAAAAAAATGTTAAAACATTGATTTGACGCTTGAAAAAAAGATATAAGTGGTGTATAATATATCATGCGTGACTGCAACGGATACGTTCCGTTGGGGACGTATCAAAAGATATGCGTTGAAGCGGGAGGTTGCTGACGGTGCGTCAGGTAATTCACGCTGAGTATGTCCGATTTAAAACCGGGCGGCTGTGATAACGAACACTGTGTGTGGCTTGTACTTCTTGCGAAGGGTGGAGCGTGAACTGCGTATTCACTTTTGGTATGAGCATAGTGGTTTTATCATGTCCGGAGGCTTTGAGCTTTCGGTATTTTTTATGACTAAATCGCGAAACACACGGACGGGTAGTTAGGCACAGTGATTTGCCCCCACAACATTATTCATACGCACAAGGAGGCGATTTTAAGTGGCAGTCAATGAAAAGATCAGAATCAAGATCAAGGGTTACGAGCACGCTACCGTAGATGCGGCAGCAGCTAAGATCGTAGACGTTGTTAAACGTTCGGGCGCTAAGGTTTCAGGACCTATACCGCTCCCTACCGATAAGGAGATCGTGACGATCCTCAGAGCTGTTCATAAGTACAAGGACAGCAGAGAGCAGTTTGAGATGAGAACCCACAAAAGACTTGTTGACGTAATCAGACCTACAAAGGAAACTACGGCAACACTCGAGAATCTTGAACTTCCTGCAGGTGTAAGCATCGTAATGGAAATCAAGTAATTTCCAAAAGAGATTGGAGTTAATCTCTAAACGAATGAAACACGCAGGTCATGTTGGGCAGAACGCTCAACCAATAACCTAATAGGAGGAAATTAAAATGGTAAAAGGAATCATCGGTAAAAAAATCGGTATGACACAGATTTTCGATGAAGCAGGAAAGGTTATTCCTGTTACTGTTGTTGAAGCAGGTCCGTGCGTAGTCGTTCAGAAGAAGACTATCGAAAACGACGGATACGAGGCTGTACAGCTCGGCTTCGGCGACATCAGAGCCAAAAGAGTGAACAAGCCTATGGCAGGTCACTTCAAGAAGGCTGACGTTGCTCTCAAGAGAACTCTTAAAGAGTTCAGACTTGACGATTGCAGCGCACTTAACGTAAAAGACATCGTGAAGGCTGATATCTTTGCGGCAGGCGACATCGTAGACGTATGCGGCACCAGCAAGGGTAAGGGCTTCGCAGGCACGATCAAGCGTCACAATAACGCAAGACTTAAGGAAACTCACGGTACAGGTCCTGTACACAGACACGCAGGTTCTATGGGAGCTTGTTCCTCGCCCTCGAGAATTTATAAGGGCAAGGGAATGCCCGGACACATGGGCGCCGAGAAGGTTACAGTACAGAACCTTGAGATCGTAAAGGTAGACGCAGAAAATAATCTTATCGCAATCAAGGGCGCTATTCCCGGTCCTAAGAACGGTACTGTTACTATCGTAGATTGCGTTAAGAAGGCTTGATGGAAGGAGGAGTCAATATGTCACAGATTTCAGTATTTGATATGAAGGGCAGCAAAGTATCCGACCTTGAGCTTAACGACAAAGTTTTCGGAATCGAGCCTAACGCAGTGATAATGCACGCAATGGTTGTAAATTATCTCGCTAATCAGAGACAGGGCACACAGTCCACTCTTACCAGAACAGAGGTAAGCGGCGGCGGAAGAAAGCCTTGGCGTCAGAAGGGTACGGGTCACGCCCGTCAGGGTTCGACAAGATCGCCTCAGTGGGTACACGGCGGCGTAGCTTTAGGACCTAAGCCCAGAGATTACAGCTATTCGCTTAATAAGAAGGAAAAGAGACTTGCTATGAAGTCCGCACTCTCGACTAAGGTCATCGACAGCGATATGATCGTTGTAGACGAGATCAAGCTCGACGAGTACAAGACAAAGGTCATCGTTGAGATGCTCAAGGCTCTCGGCGCAGACAAGAAGGCTCTTATCGTAACAGAGGGCGTTGACGGCAAGCTTGTAAAGAGCGCAGCCAACATCCCCGGAGTTAAGACGGCTACAGTAAACACACTTTGCGTTTACGATATCCTCAACGCTGACAAGTTCATCGTTGTAAAGGACGCTGTAGCTAAGATTGAGGAGGTATATGCATAATGGAAAAGATTGCTTCTGATATCATCTTAAAGCCCGTTATCACAGAGGACTCCATGGAGCGTCTTGAAAACGGCAAGTATACCTTCAAGGTAGCTAAGGATGCAACTAAGGTTGAGATCGCTAAGGCAGTAGAAACTCTCTTCGGCGTTAAGGTTTCTAAGGTAAACACTATCAGCATGAAGGGCAAGCAGAAGAGAATGGGCCGCTATGCAGGCTACCGTTCCGACTGGAAAAAGGCGATCGTTACAGTTGAAGGCGATAAGACTATCGAGTTCTTCGACGGAATGTTCTGATAAAGAATTATAAATGTATAGGCGTTGAAAGACCACGCCTGCAAAACCCTAATTTAAGGAGTGAATCATAATGGCAATAAAGAGCTATAAGCCTACTACTCCCGGAAGACGCGGTATGACAGTTACAGACTATTCCGGACTGAGCAAGGTAGCTCCCTGCAAGAGCCTGCTTCAGCCGATGGATAAGCACAGCGGCAGAAACAGCTACGGCAGAATTACAGTACGCCACAGAGGCGGCGGTGTTAGAAGAAAATACCGTGTTATTGACTTTAAGAGAAATAAGCTCGATATGGACGCTAAGGTCCTCACGATCGAGTATGATCCTAACAGATCGGCATTTATCGCACTCGTTGAGTACGAGGACGGAGAGAAGAGATACATCATCGCTCCCAACGGTCTGAAGGTAGGCGACGTAGTAAGAGCCGGCGCTTCGGCTGATATCAAGCCCGGAAACGCCCTCGCACTTTCAAACATCCCTGTAGGTACTTTCATCCACAACCTTGAGCTTTATCCCGGCAAGGGCGCACAGCTTGTACGCTCCGCAGGAAATATGGCTCAGCTTATGGGTAAGGAAGAGACCTACGCACTCGTAAGACTTCCTTCGGGCGAAATGAGAAAGCTTCCCATAAACTGCATGGCTACTATCGGTCAGGTAGGCAATATCGACCATGAGAATGTCAACATCGGTAAGGCAGGAAGAAAGCGTCACATGGGCTGGAGACCTACCGTAAGAGGTTCCGTAATGAACCCCTGCGATCACCCTCACGGCGGTGGTGAAGGTAAGTCACCTGTAGGACGTCCCGGACCTGTAACACCTTGGGGCAAGCCTACACTCGGTTACAAGACCCGTGCTAAGCATCATCGTTCCGACAAGTATATCGTAAAGCGCAGAAACGGTAAGTAATGCTGAAAGGAGGCAGATGATACATGGGAAGAAGTGTAAAGAAGGGACCTTACGTTGAAGAGTCTCTTATGAAAAAGGTTTTAGCAATGAACGAGGCAGGCGAGAAGAAGGTTCTCAAGACATGGAGCAGAGCTTCGACGATTTTCCCTGACTTCGTAGGTCATACATTCGCTGTTCACGATGGACGCAAGCATGTGCCTGTTTATGTTACCGAGGATATGGTAGGACATAAGCTCGGCGAGTTTGCTCCGACCAGAACTTTTAAGGGTCACGCCGGTTCAAAGACATCGAACAACGGCAAGAGATAACGGCGGAAAGGAGGAATTCAAATGGAAGCAAAGGCAATTTTAAGAAATGCCAGAATCGCTCCCAGAAAGGTCCAGATCGTTTTGGATCTTATCAGAGGAAAAGATTATGAGGTTGCGCTCGCAATCGTAAAGCACACACCTAAGGCTGCTTGTGAATATCTTGAGAAGCTTCTGAAGTCCGCCGCTGCAAACGCAGAAAATAATCACAACATGGATAAGAATAACCTCTATGTTGCAGAGTGCTACGTTTGCCCCGGACCTATAATGAAGAGAATCATGCCTAGAGCACAGGGCAGAGCCTATAGAATCCTTAAGAGAACTTCACATGTGACTGTTGTTCTTAAGGAAAAGGAATAAGCGTAATAGAGGAGGTAAACTATGGGCCAGAAGGTTAATCCGCACGGACTCCGCGTCGGTGTAATTAAAGATTGGGATTCCCGTTGGTTTGCAGACAAGAGCACATTCGGTGATACGCTTGTAGAAGATTACAGCATCCGTAAATTTATCACAAAGAAGCTCAATACAAGATCTAAGAATCCTGCAAACAAGACCGTTTATGCCGGTGTTCCTAAGGTAGAAATCGAAAGATTTGCCGACAGCGAAGGCGGTCAGAAAATTAAAGTATACGTTCACTGCGCAAAGCCCGGTCTGGTGATCGGTAAGGGCGGCGCTGAAATCGAAAAGCTCAAGGCTGACATCGAAAAGATGACAGGCAAGAAGGTTTATATCAATATCGTAGAGGTCAAGCAGCCCGATATCAATGCAACTCTCGTTGCTGAGAAGATAGCTCACGACCTCGAGGACAGAGTATCCTTCCGCCGTGCTATGAAGCAGTCCATCGGACGCGCTATGAAGCTTGGCGCAAAGGGTATCAAGGTAAGAGTAAGCGGTCGTCTTGCAGGCGCTGAGATCGCAAGAGCCGAGACCTACCACGAGGGAACTATTCCTCTTCAGACTATCCGTGCAGATATCGACTACGGCTTCGCCGAGGCTAACACCACGTACGGCAAGCTCGGTATCAAGGTATGGATATACAGAGGCGAGGTTCTCAAGGGCGAGGTAGCTGCTTCCGATAAGAAGAGCGAGAGAAAGCCCAGAAGAAGAAATGACGACAGACGTCAGGGCGGCAGAAGAAACAACCGTCCCGCAAATAAGGCAGAAGGAGGTAACAAGTAATGCTGCTTCCGAAGAGAGTAAAGTACAGAAGAGTACAGAGAGGTAGACTTAAAGGTAAGGCTACCAGAGGAAATAAGGTAACTTACGGTGATTTCGGTCTTCAGGCTCTCCAGCCTGCATGGATCACATCCAACCAGATCGAGGCTGCCCGTATCGCTATGACAAGATATATCAAGAGAGGCGGTCAGGTTTGGATCAAGATATTCCCCGACAAGCCTGTTACCGAAAAGCCCGCCGAGACCCGAATGGGTTCAGGAAAGGGTTCTCCCGAGTACTGGGTAGCTGTAGTAAAGCCCGGCCGCGTAATGTTTGAAATTGCAGGAGTTAGCGAAGAGGTTGCCAGAGAGGCTATGCGTCTTGCTATGCACAAGCTTCCTATCAAGTGCAAGTTTATCAAGAAAGAAACGGATGGTGAACAGTAATGAAAGCAAGCGAATTAAAGGATTTATCATCAGCTGAGCTGGAGCAGAAGCTCGCAGAGCTCAAGCAGGAGCTTTTTAACCTTCGTTTTCAGCACGCTGTAAACCAGCTTGAGAATCCCATGAGAATGAAAGCTGTTAAGAAGGATATTGCTCGTATAAAGACAGTTCTTCACAAGACAGAGAACGCTTGAAGGAGGGACTTACGATGAGTACAAGCAACGAAAGAAATCTTAGAAAAACCAGAGTTGGCATGGTCGTATCCGATAAGATGGATAAGACTATCGTAGTGGCTATCGAGGATAACGTAGCACACCCTCTCTATAAGAAGATTATCAAGAGAACTATGAAGCTGAAGGCACACGACGAAAATAACGAGTGCAGGATCGGCGACAAGGTAGAGGTAATGGAAACAAGACCTCTCTCCAAGGATAAGAGATGGAGACTTGTAAGAGTTCTCGAGCAGGCTAAGTAATCAGACTGAGAGCTGCCTGTCGGAAAAATCAGCGGGTGAGCGGCGCAGCATGAAAAAAGCATTTTACGGCGCTGCGAACCGCAGTCACTCATTAAGATTTAAGGAATTTTTCGATATTTTGAAAGGAGGAACGCACTGTGATTCAGATGCAGACTTATCTCAAGGTTGCAGATAACTCCGGAGCTAAGGAGCTTATGTGCATCAGAGTATTAGGCGGTACACGCAGAAGATATGCAAACATCGGCGACGTCGTCGTAGCTTCCGTTAAGAAAGCAACGCCGGGCGGAGTTGTTAAAAAAGGCGATGTTGTGAAGGCAGTAATCGTTCGTTCAGCAAGCGGTCTCAGAAGAGCAGACGGAACCTATATCCGTTTTGATGAAAACGCTGCTGTAATCATAAAGGAAGACAAGAATCCCAAGGGTACACGTATTTTCGGACCTGTGGCTAAGGAGCTTCGTGAAAAAGACTACATGAAGATCCTTTCACTCGCTCCCGAGGTACTTTGATTAGGAGGCGTCGTTAATGAATAAGGTACATGTAAAGACCGGCGACACCGTAGTAGTTCTTTCCGGCAAGAATAAGGGACAGAAGGGCACAGTCCTCGCAGTATCCCCTAAGGAAGGAAAGGTAATCGTTGAGGGACTTAATAAGGTAAAGAAGCACGTAAAGCCCAGAGCTGCAGGTCAGCAGGGCGGTATAGTAGAGGCAGAAGGCGCACTGTACGCTTCAAAGGTACAGGCTGTATGCCCTAAGTGCGGCAAGCCTACAAGAATCGCACATAAGATTCTTGAGGATGGCTCCAAGGTCAGAGTTTGCAAGAACGAAGGCTGCGGAGAAGAATTTTAATTGAGGAGGAGAGATTACGATGGCAAGATTAAAAGAATATTATGTTTCAGACGTAGCTCCTGCCCTGATGAAGAAATTCAAGTATGAAAATGTGATGCAGATTCCTAAGCTTGATAAGGTGGTTATCAACGTAGGATGCGGCGCAGATAAGGATAACAAGAAGGTTATCGACGCTATAATGGCGGATCTCGCAGCTATCACAGGTCAGAAGCCTATCGTGTGCAAGGCTAAGAAGTCTGTAGCTAACTTCAAGCTCAGAGACGGTCAGGTGATCGGCGTTAAGGTAACGCTCAGAGCCGACAGAATGTATGAGTTCGTAGACAGACTCTTTAACGTGGCATTCCCCAGAGTACGCGACTTCAGAGGAATCAACGGCAACTCCTTTGACGGAAGAGGCAACTACTCTACCGGTATCAAGGAACAGCTCATTTTCCCTGAGATCGAGTACGATAAGATTGATAAGGTTCGTGGTATGGACATCAACTTTATCACAACCGCAAAGACAGACGAAGAGGCTAAGGAGCTTTTAACACTTCTCGGCGCACCGTTTGCTAAGTAAGAAGGAGGGTATTACAAATGGCTAAGAAGGCTATGATAAACAAGCAGCAGGCTGAACCTAAGTACTCCACCCGAGCTTACAACAGATGCAAGATCTGCGGTAGACCGCACGCATATTTGAGAAAATACGGAATCTGCCGTATCTGCTTCAGAGAACTCGCACATCAGGGCAAGATTCCCGGAGTTAAGAAGGCAAGCTGGTAAAAGGGAGGTTAATTAGAATGCAGATTACTGATACAATTGCAGATTTGCTTACGAGAATCCGTAACGCAAGCACTGCAAAGCACGCAACAGTTGACATTCCCGCTTCCAACATGAAGAAGTCCATTACTCAGATTCTTCTTGACGAAGGATATATCAAGGACTACAAGGTAATTGATGACGGAAAGCAGGGAATTATTAGAGTAACTCTCAAGTACGATGATAACAGAAATTCGGTTATCACCGGTCTGAGAAGAGTTTCCAAGCCCGGTCTGCGTATCTATGCCGGCTGTGAGGATCTCCCCAAGGTAATGAAGGGACTCGGCGTAGCTATCGTTTCTACTTCAAAGGGCGTAATCACAGACAAGAAGGCAAGAGAGCTTAACGTAGGCGGCGAGGTTCTCGCATTTATCTGGTAAGGAGGACGTTATAATATGTCAAGAATTGGTATCAAGCCCATTACTGTTCCTGCCGGAGTAGATGTAACTATTGCAGACGGAAACGTTGTAACGGTTAAGGGACCTAAGGGTACACTTACAAAATCCTATAATAAGGATATGATCATCAAGTGCGCTGACGGCGTTATCACAGTAGAGCGTCCCAGCGAGAATAAAATGCACAAGTCCCTCCACGGACTTACAAGAACGCTTATCAGCAACATGGTTACCGGCGTAACAGAGGGCTACTCGAAGACTCTCGAGATCGTCGGCGTCGGCTACAGAGCGCAGAAGCAGGGTAAGAACGTAAACTTGAACCTCGGCTTCTCACATCCCGTAGTAGTATCTGAAACAGATACTATCAAGCTCGATGTACCTCAGCCTAACCAGATCGTTGTTTCAGGTATCGACAAGCAGGAAGTTGGTCAGTTTGCCAGCGAGATCCGCGAGAAGCGTCCTCCTGAGCCTTATAAGGGCAAGGGTATCCGCTACACCGGCGAATATATCATCCGCAAGGAAGGTAAGGCCGGTAAGGGCAGCAAGAAGTAATTGAGAAGGAGAGAATAGCAAATGGTTAAGAAGCTTGACAGAGCAAAGGCAAGAGCAAAAAGACACTACAGAGTCCGCAATAAAATAAGCGGTACCGCTGAGTGCCCCCGCCTGAATGTATTCCGCTCCTCAAAGCATATTTATGCTCAGATTATCGACGACGTAACCGGCGTTACACTTTGCAGCGCATCCTCAATGTCCAAGGGCTTTGAAGGAAACGGCGGCAATAAGGAAGGCGCACGCAAGGTCGGCGAGATGATTGCGAAGGCAGCCGCTGAAAAGGGCATCACCGCTGTAGTATTCGACAGAGGCGGTTATGTATATCACGGACGTGTTCAGGAATTAGCAGAAGGAGCTCGCGAGGGCGGACTCAATTTCTAATAAGGAGGTTTTACTTTTGGCTTTAATAGATGCTACAGGATTGGAGCTTACCGAAAAGGTAGTTGCAATTAACAGAGTATCCAAGACAGTTAAGGGCGGCCGTATCATGAAGTTCTCCGCACTCGTAGTAGTCGGCGACGGCAACGGCACTATCGGCTACGGTCTTGGAAAGTCGGGAGAAGTACCCGACGCGATCCGTAAGGGAATTGAGGACGCTAAGAAAAATCTTATCAAGGTTTCACTCAAGGGTACGACTATCCCCCACGAGATCATCGGAAAGTTCGGCGCAGGCGAGGTTCTCCTCATGCCCGCAGCTCCCGGTACCGGCGTTATCGCAGGCGGCCCTGTAAGAGCTGTCGTAGAGGTAGCCGGAATCAAGGATATCAGAACAAGATCACTTCGTTCAAATAATCCTTCAAACGTAGTAAGAGCTACATTTAACGGTCTTGCATCAGTAAAATCCGCCGAGGAGGTTGCTGCTAAGAGAGGCAAGTCCGTAAAGGAAATTTTAGGTTAATAAGGAGGACAAGGCAATGGCAAATCTTAAGATAACACTTGTAAGAAGCCTCAATTCTAAGTCCGAGAAGCAGATTGCAACTGCTCATTCCCTTGGTCTTCGTAAAATCGGCGCTGAAACCATTCAGCCTGACAATGCACAGACGCAGGGAAAAATCAAGGTTATATCCCACCTTATAAAAGTAACAGAAGCGTAAGTTAGGAGGTGCAAAGATAATGAAACTGCACGAATTATCACCTGCTCCCGGTTCTGTTAAGGACGTTAAGAGAATCGGCAGAGGCCACGGCTCAGGACAGGGCAAGACAGCCGGCAAGGGTCATAAGGGTCAGAACGCCCGCTCAGGCGGCGGAGTAAGACCCGGCTTTGAAGGCGGTCAGACCACACTCGCAAGAAGAATCCCTAAGCGTGGATTTAACAACATTTTCAGAACAGAGTATGCTACTGTAAATGTTTCGGATCTTGAGAAGTTTGTAGACGGCACTGTAGTAGACACAGAGCTGCTCATCGCATCGGGCCTTATCAAGAAGGAACTCGACGGCGTTAAGATTCTCGGAAACGGAGAACTCACAAAGAACCTTACCGTTAAAGCTGCTAAGTTCACAGCGGCTGCTAAAGAAAAGATTGAAAAGGCAGGCGGGAAGGCTGAGGTGATGTAATAGTGTTGCAAACATTGAAAAATGCTTGGCAGGTACCTGAACTCAGAAAAAAACTGCTGTACACATTATTAATCATCATAGTATACAGAATCGGCGGCGCAATTCCCGTACCTTATCTCGATAATACGGTTCTTGCAAGCTGGTTCAACGACCAGAACGCCAGCGGAAATATTTTCAGCTATCTGAATGTACTCTCGGGAGATAATTTCTCAAAGGGTACGCTCTTGGCTCTTTCCGTAAGCCCATATATCAATGCGCAGATCATCATTCAGCTGCTCACCTACGCTCTTCCTCCGCTTGAAAAGCTGGCCAAGGAAGGCATGGAGGGCAGAAAGAAGATAGACAAGGTGACAAGATACACCGCGCTGGGCATTTCGCTCTTCCAGGCGTGGGCGTACTACCTGACTCTTAAAAATCAGGCGCATGCGCTCACTTATGCCGGCAGCGGCTTTGATAAGATCTTCTCTGAGATAGTAATTATCATGTGCTTTACCGCAGGTGCGTCGCTCACTATCTGGCTCGGTAATCAGATCAGTGAAAAGGGTATCGGCAACGGAATCTCAATGCTTCTGTTCGCAGGTATCATCGCTCGTATGCCTACCGACATCTGGAGAGATATTCAGTACATGATCCACGGAGATGCTAAGTACAAGATACTCGTACCGCTGCTCTATGTAGTTTATGTTCTGATGATCGCATTGATAGTATTTATGAATAACGCAGAAAGACGCGTACCGATAGCATACGCAAAGCGTGTTGTCGGCAGAAAACAGTACGGCGGACAGAACACCTACCTGCCTATCAAGGTCTCGATGGCGGGCGTGCTTCCTATCATATTCGCTATGGCGTTTATGTCGCTTCCTTCCACTTTCGAGCTGTTTATCACTCCTAAGCCGGGCGGATTCTACGAGAAGCTGCTTAATGTGTTCAGCTACAGCCACCCTGTTTACGGAATTTTGTATTTCATACTCATTATAGCATTCAACTATTTCTATATTTCCATGCAGTATAATCCGCTTGAGATCGCAAATAATCTCCGCCAGTCGAACGGCTCGATACCCGGTATAAGACCCGGTAAGCCTACGGTAGATTACCTGAGAAGAGTTCTTTCAAAGATCACTTTGCTCGGAGCGTTTTTCCTCGGACTTATCGCGCTGTTCCCGATAATCTTCGGATATGCGACAAATCTGCCTGTATCAATGGGCGGTACGTCGATCCTTATCGTGGTAAGCGTGGCGCTGGAAACGGCAAGAACTATGGAATCTCAGATGATGATGCGTCATCATAAGGGCTTCCTTGAATAATAAAAGACGGTCTGAGTAAGGAGGAAAATCTGATGAATCTTATTTTATTAGGCGCTCCGGGTGCCGGAAAAGGCACACAGGCAGAGGTTATCTGCAAGGAGCTTGGCATCCCCACTATTTCTACGGGAAATATGCTCAGAGCTGCTGTAAAGGCAGGTACTGAGTACGGTCTTAAGGCTAAGGCGGCTATGGATTCGGGCGCTCTCGTTTCTGACGATATCGTTATCGGTATCTTAAAGGACAGGATCAAGGAGCCTGACGCACAGAACGGCTTTATCCTCGACGGTTTCCCCAGAACAGTTCCTCAGGCTGAAGCTCTCGACGCTATGGGCGTAAATATCGATAAGGTTATCGAGATCTACGTTCCCGATGAGAAAATCGAAAAGCGTATGAGCGGCAGAAGAGTTTGCCTCGACTGCGGAGCTACGTTCCACACAGAGTTCAAGCCTCCCAAGACGGAGGGCGTGTGCGATGTGTGCGGCAAGGAGCTTGTTATCCGTAAGGACGACGAGCCTGCAACCGTAAAAAGCAGACTCGCAACTTATCATGAGCAGACAGCTCCTCTCAAGGACTACTATCAGGCGCAGGGTAAGCTCAGCACCGTAGTCGGTCAGGAAGAGGTAGCGGATACTTCAAGACTGACTCTCGAGGCTCTTAAGGGTTAAGAATATAAGTCTTAGAAGGTAGCGCAGATGATAAGTATTAAATCAAACTCAGATATCGCAAGGATGCGTAAAGCCGGTATCATCACCGGCGGCGCATTAGTTGCGGCGGGCGAGGCTATCAGACCGGGTATGACTACCAAGGAGCTTGATACCGTAGTCCGCAAATATATCACATCGCACGGTGCAAAGCCCAGCTTTCTGGGTTACGGCGGATTTAAGGGTTCAGCCTGCATCTCGATAAACGATGTGGTGATACACGGTATTCCCGGACCACAGGTAATAAAGGAAGGCGACATCGTTTCGGTGGACGTCGGAGCTTATATTGACGGTTTTCATGGGGATTCCTGCAAGACCTTTGCAGTCGGAGAGGTTTCCGAGGAAGCAAAGGCGCTGATGAAGTCGACCGAGGAAAGCCTTTACTTAGCGATAAGTATGGCAAAGCCGGGCGTAAGGCTCGGAGATATCGGAGCGGCTATTCAGAAATACAATGAGGATAACGGCTACAGCGTAGTCAGAGAGTTTGTGGGACACGGAGTAGGACATGATCTCCATGAGGATCCCGAAGTTCCGAATTTCGGAAAGGCGGGTCACGGAGTAAGACTTCAGCCGGGTATGGTCATCGCCATAGAGCCTATGATCAATCAGGGCAAGGCGGGAGTCAAGGTCATGAAGGACGGTTGGACTACAAAGACTATCGACGGTAAGCTGTCGGCTCATTTTGAGCATACGATCGCTATAACGGATGACGGCTGTATAATACTCACAAAGCCGGAGTAAGTTTAGCGTTGTAAATATACCCGAACAGATCAAGGACAGTCCCGATGGGCGGTTTACGTTGCATAAGCCTTTGAGGGCGGCTCTAAAAAACGAGCACATTTCACCTGTCCGAGATAGGTTTGGAGCTAATAAGCGCAAGCTGATATCGGAGTTTAAAACCCAAAGCGAAGAAATCGGCGGACCGTCATACCTGTAAAATACGAGGATTGTGCGGTTGTTTTAAATCCGAAGATTATGATCCGAAAGGAATGTGGATTTATGTCTAAAGGTGATTTATTGGAAGTAGAGGGAACTGTAACAGAAGCGCTGCCGAACGCAACATTTCGCGTAGAGCTTGCTAACGGTCACAAGATCTTAGCGCAGATTTCCGGAAAGCTCCGTATGAATTACATTCGTATAGTACCCGGTGATAAGGTTACGGTCGAAATGTCGCCTTATGATCTTACAAAGGGAAGAATTACATGGAGAGCTAAGTAATAAAAGCTTTCTGTCATAAGTCAAGCGAGGCTGATTTTTAATTTTTTGTAATAACAAAATACAAAAAGCGGCTTCGGCGTTATATTTGAAGGAGGTATTTCAAATGAAAGTAAGACCTTCAGTTAAGCCTATGTGCGAAAAGTGCAAAGTCATCAAGAGAAAAGGCAAGGTTATGGTAATCTGCCAGAACCCCAAGCACAAGCAGCGTCAGGGTTAACAAACCAAATTTGGAGGTGCAGCTATAATGGCTCGAATTGCTGGTATCGACCTGCCCAAGGATAAGAGAGTTGAAATCGGACTTACTTATATCTACGGCATAGGTCAGAAGACATCTGCTAAGATACTTGCAGATCTGTCTCTTATACACATCTCCGAGCCCACGAGACC
>ERZ1027125.352-NODE-352-length-21095-cov-15.445200_pt1 | contig 21095 bp, 32 predicted proteins | sample MGYA00519249_ERZ1027125 | MGnify/ENA primary metagenome ERZ1027125 (study PRJEB26926, sample SAMN06164580) | human gut metagenome | biome: ENVO:00009003; feature: ENVO:2100002; material: ENVO:00002003 | host: Homo sapiens | place: USA | collected 2012 ... | reverse complement strand
TAATATAGTAAATATATAAAAAATAAAGCCAAAATTTTGTTTTACTTTATACTATTTGATGAATATAATTAAACTAAATTAATCACGGGAGATAACAATGGACAAGATACTTAACAAACAATTTCGTAAGATAGAGAAATGCTTACTTACCTATACCGCAAAACAAATAGGTTTAAAAGAATTCGTAATTAAAAAAAGTAAACGTAATCCAGGTTTTTGTAGATTATGTTTCGATTCAAACTATAATAAAGATATTACCACTGCAAAAGGTGTAATGTCAGAATTATCTACTCGTTTCGATTCAATCTTTAAAGAACAAATAGACTATAACCTTAAATTATCTGCACCGAAACATAAATCATACTGTAGAAGGCGTGCTGCTATTGATCGTACCTATGTTACTTTGCAGATATCACCAGAAGAAAATGTTAAAGTATTAGAAGGACTGATTAGATTAAATGGCTTACGATAATATAACATACTACAAACATTTATTATATACCTATGCGAAAATAATAGATGTAAGTGTATTACAACTCGAATATTCTAGCCATAGAACACTCGAATTAGGTAAGTTAATTACTGAGGTATTATATAGTGTCGGTTTTACATTGGAATCTAGAGAGTGTTATAATGTAATGGAAAAAGAAAATGATCTTATACATAATGATACTCTAATAAAAGATAATCTCAAGTTAGTACATGTATATAGTGACTATAGTAATCAATCAGGATGGAAAATTAATAATAGTAATAAAATACACAACAATTCAATTATGGTATGTTATTTAATACGTAAAATATTAAAATTATAAAAAGGAGTAATAAATATGTCTTTATATAATATGGTACACGGAATGAATGGTAATTTAGTAGTAGTAGGAAGTGCAATATTAGGCTTTCGTATAGACCAAGAAATACCCAGATTCAGAGATATATTCACAAAAGATGAAGAATGTCCAGTAACAGACTACGATTTACTTATATATACTCGTATGGGCGGTGGAAATTATGAATGTTGGGGTAATGACGATGGAGAATATGATACAGAAGATTGTGATTGTCCAGCTTGTAAATTATCTAGAATTATTGATACTGCACCCTGGGTTGTAACTACCTATGACGATTCCTACGATGAGACATATAAAACCATTGTAGTAAAATTTAATGACGAACAAAAGAAACTATGGAATACAATAACAGAAACAAACTCCATAGAATGTATAAAAGATAAAGCACTAGAATTATTCCCAGAAATATTTAATAAAGAAAAAACAGAATAACCTAGTCAACAAGTTTAAGCATATTATTGTAACTAACTTTTAATATATATAATTATGAACAAAACAAATCAAAACGTATTACAAGGTACATTATTCCCTGAATACGAAACAAAATAAGTAAAGAAAAAGTCCAAAAGACCTAGTGCCCTCAAACGTGTCCAAGAAGAAAAGGCCAAACTAGAAGAAAAAGTAAAACAACTTAAGAAAGAAAATGCTAAACTTAAAATTAAAGCCAATGCATTTGATGAATTAGTATCTTCTTCTAGCCTCTTCACAACAACGGTAATAGCTAAAAGTTTTGGTTGGTCCGCAATAAAATTAAACCAATACTTAAAGAACAAAAAGGTACAATTCCAACAAGGAGAAGTATGGGTTCTTTACGCTAAATACCAAAACCAAGGACTAACACGTATATGCTGGTACGAATACGCTTCTACCGGTCAAGGCAAACCTCTATCAAGAGCACATACCTACTGGACTAGCAAAGGTCTAATGTTTATTCGTCAACTACTAAAAGAAGACGGACTACTAACAGACTAATTTCTCTACAAATTGAAACAGGCAGGTATTACTAAAATATTCGCCTTTTCTTATACCTAAAATAAAACTTACGCACAACATAAAAAAATTACTTTACAAATAAAATAAAACAATATATACTACCTTATACTAACTCCTCCTTATTAGTGTGTATATATAAACCAGATAAAGTAGAAAGAATACATATATAGTTCCCTAATAATTATATGATTCCCCAAAATATTCTCTCTACAATATCAATCATCACAATATAATATATACACTAACACACAGAAAAGATCAGTAATATACACATACTGGTCTTTTTCTTTTTTTTATAACCAACACAATATTACTGCTTTACTTTTAATTTATTACACGCTATATAATAAACCAATTCAAAAAAACACATATACACACTCAATATATCTAAATAAAAAGGAATATATATAACATGTCAAAAATACTATACTCTCAATCCATAGATAAAGAAGAAATGTATACTAAACCAACCACAATAAAAGAAATAAACAATACAGTAAAAAATAATACCTCTATAAACATATCCGCATTCAATTCCACCGCATCAAAAGTAATGGATAAAATGTTCAATACCCAAAATACAACTAACGCTAACAATAAATATAATATAAGAATACACTGGGCAAATAACCGTATAGAATCATGGTGGTCTAATAATAAAAAATCTACAACAGAATTCTTCCCATTTAATAATGAATAATACTCATCCCTCTATGGTGGCAAGTCTTTTCTACAGTAATACAAATCAATACACTTCTCCCAACATAATCGTATTACTAACATATAGATAAAGTATACTTCTAAAATTCTGGTCTGACATACTCTATCTATATAAAAACTCCTCCCTCTACTCGCCACCTCCTCATATAATAGCATCGCCTCATATAATAGCATCGCCTCATATAATAGCCATACAACACACCTTTCTACTTTTCCCTAGCTTCTCTACTCCTAAATAATTACACTATCCCACGGGCCTCCATACACAATCCTACAACTACCGCCACCGCTGCCTCTAATTCCTGCTGCTCGAGTGCCTATTCCTGCTACTTACTTCCTGCTACTTACTTCCTGCTACTTACTTCCTGCTACTTATTACCACCATTACAGAGATACTTACGACTTAGAGATACATAGACACTTACGGTCCAAATGCTCAGAGATATACCTACTGGGCCGGCATGTTGACTTTTAACCCCTACATGTAAAGGCCCCCACCCCCGGGCCCCCGCCGGCATGTTAGGCAAAATATATGTACATGTTGGGAATTATATGGTAAGGAAGGGCTGGATTACATGTTGATTTAAATATATTCGCATGTAGATGAAAACCGGTTAAAATAAAATTATAATAATGATTGAGAGATATTAAAATTTTTAGCAATTTATATTAAGCTCAATGATTGGAATGAATAAAAAAGCATGGTGGATAAAATATATTTGCATGTAGAGAGTTTGAGGTTAAAATAAATATATAAAATAAATAAAAGATATTAAAATTTTTTAGCAATTTATATCAAATTTATTTATTAACCTTAAAACTTCAAAATGAGTAGATATAAAAAAGCATGTTGAAAGTTATATATTCATATGTTGATAAGTGATTGATATAATGAATATATAATAATTAAATAAGATATATTAAAATTTATTGCAATTTATATAAGACTTATTTAATAGAGTTAAAAAAAGATATAAATATATATAATAGATTGAGTAGAATGTATTTATATTGACCAATGAGAGTGGTTTGGCATATTTGAGGTATGATGTGAGATATATAATACAATAATCTAGTGTGTATTAGGTTATTATATTATATATTTTTCCTTTTAGAATATATACGCATTTAATTTTGTATCAACCAACTGAAAGGAAAAAATTATGAATGATGAAGATAAACAACCTGGTTTAAGCGCAGAACAAGTTGCGAGTTTGCGTGAAGTAAATATCCCGAAAGTATTTAATATGGAACCTAGTGAGGAAGCAGAGGAATCCAAACCGGCTCAGAGATAAAGGTAAGAGCGTCGCTAATAAACAAGTGGCGGATAGATTATGGTTACTTGCTAAAAAAGGAATATTACAAAAGACTGAACAAAAAGGCGTTTATCAATTAGTTTAAGAGCGCCGCTAATGACAGAAAAGGATGTGCTTAGCATGTCCTTTTTTTATATAACCAACCACAATTTTTGAAAGGAAAAAACCATGTTAGAAATTAGAGAAACAGAAAACGGATATATCTTATTTGATACCGTTTTAGATTGTGCAATATGTGCCGATAGTAATAAGCAAGCATTAGAAGAAACAATGCGAGCAACCAATTCAAACTTTACTGCTGAAGGTAAATATATTGGATATGATTATGGCAATTATGAGGAAGATATTGTCGCCTATAGTTGCTACTAATCATATATCGTTAAGAGCGTCGTTTATAACTTTTTTGAAAGGATTAAACCAATGAGTACAATTAAAACTGTTGCGATTGGCTTGGTGATATTGAAACCCGGTAGTCGCGAAACTCAAACTGTAATAATTGCTGATGAGGGAATAGACTTATGCTGAAAAAATCATTTACTTTTTTATTCACATCGTTTATAATGCTATCAATCCAAATAATCTTTTTGATTTGCATTTTAACACCTGAGCGAGATAAGTTTGGAAACTACACTGATCTGATTAAGTATTGGACTAGTGACACTTATCTTTACAACAACTTTAATGTGAAAGGATAAGACCATGGATAATTATACAATGTTTGTAAATACCGTAAATAGTTTGAAATCTTCACAAGGATTTTATTCAAGACTTGCTAATCAATTGAATGAGATGAGTGAAGAAGATAAAGAGCGTCTTAAAGAACACTTAAATTCTCAACCTAAATTTAATGAACCTTTAGATGTTGTCATGTTTTTAGAATGCTGACAAAGGAGGTTATCATTAAATATTTGATTTCAATTTAACTTTTTATGAAAGGATAATGGTATGACGGTTAAGCATTACAATGAACTTAAAGAGATTTGCCGGACACAAAAATTTGAAGGTATTGAGTATGTGTTTGGTGATAAACAGTTTAAGGAATATCTTGAACGCAATGGTTATACAGAAGCAGATGTTGAGTCTGGCTTACTTGTAGGCGATGGTTGTGGTGGAATCGGAACAAGAGAAGCATTTGCCAAACGTCACGAATTTTATAACCAAATAGATGAAAGGATTAAAGCTGAATGTAAACCTGAAGATATCTTTGAATCTGAATGGTGGAATCATGAGTGTGGTTTAACTTATAGCTATTCTACACCGCTTCGTCTTACACAATGCTACTTCCCAGATTTCAAACCATCTGCGAAGTTACTAAATAAATTACAAAAACAATTTAACGCAATTAACTGTTAAGGAGATAATAAAATGACTGAATATAAACTTACTTTTAGTATTGAACGTACTGAATATTCTACTGCAACAAAAGTTATTGAAGACGAATGGCAAAAACAACTTATCTTGTGACTGACCCTTGCTACATTATAGACAATGAAGTATGGGATGATATTTGCGGTCAATGCACTAGCGAAGATTTTTGTAATGGTAAATTTGATAAACTAGTCGCAGAAGCATTAACTAAATTAACCGGTAGTAAGGCTTATGCTTCAGGAACAGGTTTTGGTGATTGGAGTAATACTTTACTTGGTGAAACGGTTAACAGTGGTGAATTTGTTGCAGATGCTGGTATGGTTAGTGTTTGTAAATTAGATGCTGCGTTATTTAGTAAGTATACACCAGAACAAATAAAGAATCTTGGTGCAATATTTGAAGCTGAAGGTGAAATTGAAGTTAGCTTTGATGATTCAGACCCAGAGTGGACAGTAGTAAATATCGTAGACCAAAAGGTAAGTTAGTTAGAAAGAGTATTACGAGTTATATCGGAAGTTTATGGGATGGAACGCCTCGGCAAGAAGACCATCTAGACTGACAAAAAAATTGTGCATAACTAAAAAAATTAACTCGGTTAGTAAAACGTTAGTTAATATCGTATATAAAGGATATTGTGTTTAACTATTAATTGAGGAGTTTGCTATGGCTATAAAAGATTTAAGAGAAAAGTATGACTTAACGCAAATAAATGAAATGCTAAAAGAAGTCAAACAAAAACTTGCTGAACTAGATCCAAGTAGACAACATGGTAGAGCTGGTAAGGAATGTGATGATCCTTATCAAGAATATACCAGACTAAAGAATAATTATGACTCACGAGTATCAAGAGCAAAGAAAAAAGCCCTTGAAAAACAACACGATAAAACCTTTAACGAAATCTATGGTATTAATACAGATGAAGATGAGTTTGGTATCCGTCCTGTTGATGAGCGTAGATATAAAAGATGTTTTCACTCTGGTTATATTGGTGCTCCAGTTTATAGAGATTATGTAAAACGAATGACTGGATTATCACTTAAGCAAATAGCAATCTTACAAAAGCGCACTGGTTTAATTCCGGTACCTGCTGTTGGAGATGCTGAGGCTGATGCTGATGAGAAACGTAGATGGGAGACAGGTGATATATATTAAAGCGTGGTGAATAAAAATGTATACATGTAATTGGATTTAGTGTATATTACAAGTATATTTTATGTGTGATTAAAATTGTATTAACTTAACCCAGGAGGTTGTTATGTAACGCGCAGAGTTTTTCCTTGTGGTTGGGGAAACATCGTGGCTGATGTAAAAAAGCTGTAGTGTGGATAAGCCATCTTTACCGGTGGCTTATCTATTTTCTGAAACCAAATGTATAACACCGTAGGAGGTAAATTATGACAAAGGTAAATAAGAAACTTACAAATGCAGAGATTAAACAATTAGTTGATCTTCATGTATCATACAAAATAGCTGAAGCAAACTTCAAGGAATTAAAAGAAAAGTTATGCTTTAATATAGTTGAAGGTAAACATAAAGGTGATGCCGGAACAGTTACTAAAACAGTATCCGAAAGAACTAGTGTTAATACAGCTAAGTTGTTGGCAGACCATCCTGAACTCGAAGCTCTATTTGAAGAGTATAAAGAAGTCAAGGAAGTTACTTCAATAACAGTTACGAACTTGAATAGAAGTTAGAGTATTAAAGATAACGATAAGGCGGGTTAAGTAACATTAGCCCGCTTTTTTAATTCCAATCTAATCAAGGAGAATGCTATGAAAACATTTAGACAATGGTAGGATGAGTTACCAGAAGATGCCCAAAAATATGTGAGGACATTTTACTGGGTAGATACAAGTCAGCCAAGCGGTAGAAAGTATATAGATACTATCAGAAATGCGGATACTGAAGCACTCTTACAAACTAGAATGATAAGATGTAATGATGGTAGAGCTATTAAGAGTGAAATTGTTTGTCCTACATTTGTTAGAGCGACTAAAGAAGATTTTAGTGATGATGAAGTTTTAACTATCTATGCTAAGTTAACTGATGATGATCATGACTTTATCTACTATATTAGTCCAGAGCTACAACCTAAAGTACTTGATAGAATGTATCAAATAAAAAATGATAGACCAAGACATGTACCAGAAATTATTGAGAGCATAGAAGATTTTGATAATGTGCCTCAAGTAGATGTAAGACATATTTACTTAGGTAATGTTTTGAATAATAATCAATGTTCTTTTGCGGTACTTGAATTAATAATAGGTAAACATGTATTAAAAGAATATCTTAAAAATAATCCAATATCTTATGGTTGGAGAGTATATGAATCTTCTGGATTACATAATAAAATATTTGATGAATTGTTTTTTGGTGAAAATGGTTGGTCAGATGCCAATAAAATAAAATTCATTAGAAATTATGAAGTTTATATACCTGCTTTTTATGATTTCATGAAAAGAATAGTTGCTGTAGATGAAAGGTATATTAAAGCTGTCTACTTATTCGCACAAAAACGAGTAAGCTTTATGACAGAATTATATCAAAAACATAAAGAAGATGAAGACTTAACTGGAAATGAAACTAAGGATGGATTATATAGATTTCTTAAGAAGTATAGGAAACTCTTTAAGATAGCACAATGTTGTGTGAGAAAATCTATAGAAGGACAAAACTTAAAGATATTAAAAGACGAAGCCGGATTAATTAGATTATATGATTTTGAAAGGAAAAAATACAATGACTAATATTTCAGATAAATTAATGATGCCAGAATTTGCTATTGATACAATAAGAGATTCTCAAGGCAATGAAGTACCTGGTATTAAAAGAATGTATGATATTGCTTTAGCTATTAACGATTCATTGATGCAATGGGGAGGTCCTGGTTTAGGTAAATCTCAAGCTGTTCAACAATGGAACGTAGAAAAAGTAGAAGAGTATCAAAGACGAATTGACAACGGGGAGAATGTAAAACCTTGGAATCCGGTTGTCTGTGATGTTCGTTTGTCTATGAAAGAACCAGTTGATATGGTTGGTGTACCTATTCCTACTAAGAATGAAAAAGGTGAAATGACAACTGTATGGGCAACTCCAAGCATGTGGCCAAAAGATGATGGTGAATTTTCTGGTGGTGTAATTCACTTAGATGAAATGAACCAAGGTCAAGCTGCAATACTTAATGCTGCCTTCCAATTGATTCAAGATAGAGCATTAGGTCAATATAAAGTACCTACTGGTTATATCATCATTGGTTCAGCCAATCCATCTGCTTATAATAATACAGTAACAGAGTTTAGTGTTCCATTATCAAATAGATTTAGTCACTTCAATATCAAATCTGACTTTGAAGGTTGGTTAAATTATAGAATGAATAATGGTGGTAATCTTGATGTTATGACCTTCCTTAAGACACAAGCAAGTGATATGTTGTTTGATAGAAAAGGAATGGAAGCTAAGGTTGGTTCTTTAGGTGATGCCATGTATACTGATATTGTAGTAACACCGAGGTCATGGGAAGTAATTGAGAAATTGTTAAGCTTGCCTTCTGGTACTAAAGAAACAGGTGGGTTTACTCTTGATGAAAAACATAGATATGCAACCGGTCGTTTAGGATTATCTACTGCTTCTAAACTATTTACATGGTTAAAAGATAAAGAGAAATATCAAGACTGGAGAGAAATCTTAGTCGAAGGTAAACCATTTAGAGATGAGAGTACTGAACAATTCTGGGCTGTCCAAATGGCATGTATGTCTACTATCATCAATACAAACGATGATGAATTATGTAGAAAATATTGTTTGAACTTTGTGGAAGCAACAAGAGCTTTAAAATCTAATCCATATAAAGTCATCAATATTACTCAACTCTCTAGATGTAAACGACTTGATCGTAACTTTAAAGTATTCAATCCTAGTAAAGATGCTTCAGACCTGATTGTCTTGGCTGCAACATCCTCTAGAAGATAATGAGTAAAAACAAGGGGTTAGGTATTAACTTAGCCCCTTACTTGACCACAAAGGAGAATATGTTATGAGCTATGTATTAAGATTAGATGAAAATTTCTTAAGGCTAGAGCAATTTGTAAGAGGTATGGAAGTTGTAACCTCTTATATAGTAGTATCCTCATATGAGTTAGCCACCAAGTTTGAAATAAAGACTGAGGCAGATAAAATGCTAAAAGAATTAACGGAATATGATGATACGAAAAAAATTGAAGTAGTAAGCCTTGAACAAATAAATGCAGAAATTGAAGAAGAGGCTAAAAAGTTAGAACAAATCTTAAAAGGATTAAGTTAAGGAGATGTATTATGACAACTGATGTACAAGAACTTTTAGATGATGCATTGATAGAATTATCTCTAGACTTTCCAATTTATGCACAAGCTATCTTTAGAGTAGGAGTAAGTCTTGTAAATGAGCCACATAAACCTGCAGTAGCTTGGACTGATGGTAAAGGGATTTATGTTAATGCACCGATTGTAGAAATATTTAATGAAAAAGGAGAAATGCACTCAGTAGATATACATGGAAAAAAGAGAACGGTAAGTTGTACAATAGATAAATATCAAATAATGTTTATCCTAGCTCATGAATTAATGCATCTTATAGGTTTAAGTTGGGAAAGAGGTGAAAACGTTGGAGTACCAAGAGATGGCTATACAGAAAGAGCTAAGGCATTAAATGATCTATGGAATGTTGCAACTGACTATGAAATCAATTCCATCTTGTATAATAATAGAATAACAGATGTAAATAATCATACATTTGACAAAGTAGTTGGTACAAAACCAGAATGGGTATTGTATTCTGAAGAGTTTGTTGGACTTACTGCTGAGGAAATATATGCCAAGTTACTTAAAAACATACCACCTTTTGCTGTTTGTGCATTAAGTGGAGGATCAAAACCAAAGAATGGTGATGGTGATGAAAAAGATAATGGTAATGGCGGTGGTAATAATAATGATAATGACAATGGTGAGGATAAAGATAATTCAAAAGGACCAAAGCCAGGTCAGTTAGTAGATGATGAAGGTAATACATATGACTTAGATGAACATTTACAAGACCTTGATGATGTTACTAAAAATGAAATAATAAATAAAATGTCTGCAGTTTTTGGTTCAACATCAAATGGTACCGGTTCATCTGCCATAGATAGAATGTTACAAAATACTTTCAAACCACAACCTTTCAATTGGAGAAAAGCATTAACTAAGTATATCAGAGGTTGGATAAAAGATAATTATACTTGGAATAAACCATCTCGTGCAGGTATTGCTAATGGTTTAATCTTACCTTCTTCTGGTCGTATGCCTAAAATGCATATTGGAGTTGCAATTGATACTTCTGGTTCAATATCTAACGAGGAATTGAATGCTATGATGGATCACTTGTTTACTATCTTACAACAATTCAAACAATTCCAAATTGATGTATGGTGTTGTGGTTCTCAGGTATACAAAGAAACATTTAAAACATTTACCGCTATGAATAAAAAAGAAATATATGATTATACTTTCAAATCAGATGGTGGTAATGATATGCGTGAAAACTTTAAGTTTATTAAGGATAAATATAGAGGTGATAAACTAGATGCTTTCATTTGTATGTCTGACTTCTACGATCCACTTGATGGTGATACAACTACAACTAGTCCTTGCCCTGTAATCTATATGTGCATTGACCATCCAGACTTTGTACCACCTTCACTTATCAAAGGTCAAGTCTATCCATTTGTTGTAGATAAACGTAAGAATGGATAAACGATACTAAGACAAAGGGTTATCTGAAATATGGTAACCCTTTTTATAAAGGAGAACAGTTATGACTGAAACGGTAATCAAAAAATTAGGAGTATTTGACGTAGATACAGGCAAATATAAATTCACACTTATTTTTAAAATGATAACTCCAGACAAACCCTATTATGTTCGTTGTGATGAAAGAGGTAATATAGTTGATTTAAGAAAAAATCAAAGTTATGCAAAGTTGTCATATACAGATAAACTTAAACAAGTGAAAGAATATTGTGTGATTTCATCAAGTGACTCTAAGGCATTTGATGACAAATATTATGCCAAAACAGGTTCATTGGGTATTTCATTTGGTTTTTCATTAGACTTGGCTACAATAAAACTAATTGTACAAAAATTACTTTCTTCAAATGTAGCATTTATAACTCATTACCTTGCTGATTATAAAAAAATACCAATAAACAATGATATAGATAGAATTACGACGTTATATCCACAGCTTTACCACTATTCATTTATTACCGAAGATTTAGTTGGTGAAGACGCTCGTTTGCCAAATAGAATCGTTAAAAAAATGAAGGTTCTTAAAGATGAAGCACATAAAAAACAGAGTAGAAGTAGCTTATTTGAAGCATTTATGCTGCCTGGCTTAAGAGGTGTAGAAGGAATTACTTATGATACAGATTATAAAGCGTTTTATATAGAGTCTGAAGACGTCCAAGATTTGTTAGAGAAGCATATTAAAGAAGTAATTATACCCAAATTCAAAGAAGCTGGTGTGCAAATAAATATAAATGATTTTAATTTAGGATCACTTAAATATAGCTGTGAGATCCCTTTAGAAAAAGTCAAGCTAGATAACATTGATGATATTGAACAACAAGCATGTGAAGGAGAATGATTATGCTATCAGGTGATGATATTCGTAAGTTAGGTATGGTTTTAACGATTATACCTAAGGAAATGTTTTGGGCATATGAATCTGTTCGTCAATCCGGTCATTATAATATGGTTGGAATAAGATTCCCTTTTGCCGAAGTACATACTAATGAAATGATAGAGGTTATGAATGAATGTTATATAGAGTATCTAATTAGAGGAAATGTTGATTTAGATAAAGAACCAAAACCTAAATTAACAAGAGACCATATTTTATTCATTCAACTTTGTTATCAGCAATGTATGGATAGTTATTCTTTACCGGAACATTTATTAGAAGTTAAGCGTGAGGTAAAGGTACAAACTGAAATTGGTATTGAATGAAGGAGGTGTAAATGGGATACACTAATTATTGGCATTGTGCTAAGAAGTGTAAGGAGTTTGATCCTCACTTTTTAGAAGTAGTAAATAAAATTATAGAAAAGAGTAACGTACCATTAGAAGGAGATTCTGAACCAAAGTCTAAGCCAATCGTTAGTCCTACCATGATTATATTTAATGGAGCGGAACCTGATGATTATGAGACCTTTGTGCTTGAAGCGAATACGGAATATGATGAATTTAGTTTTTGTAAGACAGCACGTAGACCATATGATGTTGTATGTAAAGCTGTATTACTTCTTGCAATGGAATATGGATACGTTAAGGAATTTGATTTTGATGGTGATAAGACAGAGGAGGAATATATAGCAGCAGAAAAATTATATCTACAAACACTATATGAAATGTGCAATAAATAAAAATAGAAAGGAGGTTATACTATGAAAGAAAAGCGAGTCCAACGTCTAAAAGAATTTGTGGAGTATATGCAAACTAGAGATGATTCGGTTACTGCCAATTTGACTAAAGAAGTTGTACTAAAGCAAATAAAGTATGACTTCAATTTTGCAATCGACCAAGGTAATTCAGATAAACCAAGTAATTATCGTATCCTAAATAAATTACTAGAAAGATTATCTGCTGAACAAATTGATGAATTATTCGAGGATACTACATTTGTTAAAGATATTGCAGCAACTATGGGTTTAATGGGATACGTATTGTTTTTTGAACCAAAGCATGTTAGAACAATACTTAAGAAAGGAGGATTATATGATCCGCATTTTATGATATTACTTAGTGCAATAGAAGATATTGACAATCCAACAGACGAAGAATTAGAAATGGTTATAGAGAAAGGAGGATTTGCTAACTTATCATTATACAAAAATAGAAAGGTATCTCATATGATTTATACTTATACGAAGCCTGCAAACCATTAAGTGAAATAAGTGAATGCTTGTACTTAATTGATATAAGGCGTTTTTAGAAAGGACAAATAAATGACAAGAACATTAAATGAATTAAAACAAATTTTTTTACAAGCTCATGCAGAAATAGTGAATGAAAATACTATGCTGTGCTTAAATACTACGACTGCAATGCTAACTGAAAATAAAGTATTAGCAAAACAAGGTCTTAGAGAGTTAAGAGATATTTGTAGAGAAAAGCTTAAAACATTTAATGTATCTGTAGAGGAATTAAAAATTATTAACTCTAACCACACGGAATGGATGAAAGATACTATTCCTTTTGTAATTAATAAGTTAAATGAATTAAATATAGGAGGAACTGACAATGATGATTAATACGAAAGCAGTTAAACAAGAAGCCCTTAAAAATTTTACATCACGTGTAAGATGGTGATTGAATCTGACGAGCCAACAAGCAGCTGAGTATGCGGCAAATAGAAAGAATTGGACTGATGAGGATAAAGCTGAATATAGAAGCGAATACTCTTGTGCCTACCACCGCGAAAGAGAAAGAGCTAAACATAAAGCTAATATCTTTTGGACAGAAACAATGGATAACGGCTGTATAAAGCAAATGTTTGAAGAAATGGGATTAGAAATATTTAATGGTAAAACAAGATGTATAAATTCCGGTGAAAAAATTGTAGAATGGTATATAAAAGAAAAAGTATTACCACGTCTAGAAGAACAATTTAATATCATCGGAGTTAAATTACGAACCCACCCAACTGCAAATTCTACTGATTTATTAGATTGGACTAACGCTAATATCAAAAAGTAGAAAAAACGGTTTTACAAAATAAAAGTTATGCAGTATATATAGTTTAAACTAATTTATTTAAAGGAGAGTGTAATATGTTTATTGTTTATCCAACTAAAAGGAAAGCCATCAAAAATATGCATAAAGCTTTTTCTACTGAACAAGAAGCTAGAGCATACATTAATTCGCGCGCAAAGCCCGAAAATTATACTATGGAAGATACAAGCCCAAAAATTGACCGTAGAGCAACGAATTCTAATTTGCCTACTAACACTACAGAAAATTCTAATCCGGTGTCTGGTAGTCAAAAAAAGAGCCCAGAAATTGATTTTACGGGTGCGGTACAGATTACTAGAGCAAATACTAAACATTTTTATAATAAAGCGGGTTACATTAAGATTATAAATCCTGCCGGTAAAACACTACATATTGGTAAAACAAAAAATATGGGTAAGGTGTTTAGTAATTATGTTAACTGTGCAAGATATAACCAGTCATATGATTTTAATTTAGATGGCGGTGATAGACTATTCTTTAAAGAAGCTAACATAGATTAAACCAATAATATAGGAGTAACATAAGGGTGGTAATTAAAGTTACTACCCTTTTTTGTACATGATGAATTACAAAGTATACATGGTGAGGCAATCATGGTATAGTAATTATAATAAAGGAGGTAGTAGTCATGAACAAATCAACATTTTTAAAGAAGATGTCAATAAGGCGTAAAATTAAAAACGCTAAAATCAAACGTACTAAAAAGAAATAGGAGGTAAATATGTGGTATGTTAAATTAAACGGAACCATTCTACCAACACCTTATCAACATTTTAGTGATTGTCTGGCAGAATGTAAACGACTGCAAAGAACAATGTGTGCCGTATCTACTGAACCGGTATTAATACAATAAAAGGTGTGGGGATAAGTATATAAAAGCTTATCCCTTCCCAACCATATAAAGGAGAGTATAGATGATAAAATTAGATTTACGTAGCGAAAGAACAATATATTATAGAGCAGCTAGAGATAGAATATCCCCTCTAAGCTATTGTGACTTTAAATTAAACCATGATTTATCTGTAGCTTTACAATCTGATTTTGTATATGATGCAGTATATTCAGTAATTGATAAAGATATAACAGATGAACGTTTAGAAACAGATTGCAATAATAAAGACTATGATATATATAAAACTGTTGAATATAGATTGTTATTAGATGGTCCAGATTTTGAATATGTTGAAGATACAATGAAAAGATTAATCAATAAAAGATCAGAAGATAATGAACTTTTTGTTGCGCTATCTCAAATATTAGGTAAGAAAGTAATGAGTGTACATACAGCATTTAACCGTAGTCTTAATAGATATGACTTTTCTAGTATCCGTTATATGACACGTAAACATGTTATTTGGGTATCCTTAGCTGAACCTTTAACTTATATCTCTAAAGCCAATGCCACTCCAATTTTAAAGGATACTTATAAGTTAAAATTATATAGAAATCTAATGGAGACACAATTATTATCAGCTCTTGATGCAATTGGTCTTGATGAGTTACCCGTTAATGGATCCGCTATAACTTTACATAACGAAAAATTAGAAGTATCCGTAAGAGTACGTAATAAATTTAGAAATGAATTACAACGTGTATTAGAAACTCATATGGACGCTATATTAAATGAGATGTTTAATGGTGAATTAATTGATATATTTAACGCCTTCTCATTAGATAAGCAAGATTTTATTAAAAGATTTTTAAGTGAGGTAACTTGCTTACACACTACTAATATCCAAATAGATGATAAAAGTTTTAACTAAGGAGGAATACATGTTCGATGAAGTTAGAATTTTTCCAGAAGTTATGCCTAGATGCTTTGCTGTATTATTCGGTGATGCATTTAAAAACAGATTAACCGGATATAGCTGTTACAATAATAATAACAATAATGTATACGCAGTGGCAATTGATTATACAGATTTTCCTTTAGAGTCATTCTTAGGTACTCTGCGTAAACAATTATATATCCTGGGTATTAAACCTAAAATAGTAGTTGGACATAAAGTAACCGTATTATTGTCCACAGATAACGCAGCTGATATTTACTTAGCAGCTAGACAAAAGATAGATATTATAAACAAAGGAGAATAGACATGGCAAAATCTATAACTAGAATATTACTCAAGCATGGATTTACAGTTGATAAAGAAGATTCTCAATACTTCATCCATCAATATACACCAGAAGGAGAAGATTGGGGGTTTTAATTAGAGCACCTTAAAGACATTGTAGACTATAGCGAAAACTTTGATCCGGGTGAAGAGTTTGCAATGTGGGTCGATGCTAAAAGAAATGGATGCGGTGGTGTTCCTGAGTATGCTGATCTATGGGAAGACCAACAATGGAAGAAAGCAAAATTAGAAGCTGTAGCAAATGAAGTAGAATAAAGGAGATGTAGGATGAGTTACGATATATATAAATCAATCAAACAATTAGAGGATGGATCATTTGAATGTGTCGTGGCTTCTTCTAATTGCTTTAACTATGATAATACACGCGCATTTCATAAATCAGTAATTACATATTTTAATAGAGAATTTCCTGGCACATTAAATGAAGAAAAACGTGCATGTTGGTTACTATACTCTACATATAACGGCGATAAATTTTACCCTTCTAATTGGAAAGCTGACCAGAAATTAACTTATCAATTCTTAAAGGAAATCAACAAATCATATTCAGACTTTGCTGGTGATAAAGCTGAACATTTATTCTTAGCCAGAGAGTTTTTAACTTGGAGAGCAGAACGTATAAGAGGTCGTGTAATTAAAAAGTATATTGTAAAAGTAAATGACTATAAGTATGTATCCAAGAAATCTTCTACTAAACTATACTGTGTTATGGATAAAGAAGACGCCAAAGTATTTAAGAAAGATCTAAACGAACTAAAAGAAATGTTAAAACCTTGGGCACATTGCTCACTATCTTTTATAGAAGTAGAATAAAGGAGGTATTAATGCTAGATATAAATATCACTCTACAGAAACTCTTAACTGACATATTTAACTATAACTTTATATCTGTTACTCCAGTCTCTAGAGATTTCTTTACGATATTTATATCTGGAGACTTTACCAGTAACGCATTCACTACTAGAGATAGAGTTATTGGAGGTTTGTTAAGGACATTAGACGCATACGAAATAGATTATGAATTACCAGCGTATGGTCTATTTAAAATACCAAATGTAAATATTGAACATATACTCGGTTTATTCAGAATCATTGGACCGAAAATACAAGGGGACTACAAATGCTAACAGATACAGAATTGGATGCGGTAATTGAATGGCTATTTTGTGGTATGGGGGGTACAGCTAGATATGACCGTGTGCATAAGAACGTTATAGTATACTTTCCATATGCTTCAGAAAACGCTTCTAGACTAATGATCAACTCTGCATTAAAAGAATTAAAAGAATACAATATTAAACCACGCGTAATTCAATACAGACTTCTTCTTACTACCGAACAAGTATTAAATTTGTACTGTACCCTACGCGTGTGTGGTAGTATCCAATAATAAGAGATCTATTCGTAGGTCTCTTATTCTATTCTCCCTCGTCATTTTCTGCTTTTCTTTTTATACTATAATCACAATATTAGATTTCTTACGCACTATACAAGGGAAATTATCTTTAAAAGGATGATTATCAATGTCATATTCTTTAGGAAATCTTATTGCTATTCTACTTCCTTTAACAAATCCTTTTATAAAATTCACATATATATCTGTTTCTAATGCACGCTCTAAATCATAATTAATATAAACTAACTTAGATTTATCACCATGCCTTAACCAATTAGCAAACATATCTTCATCAAATAAATCTAACTCTACATGCTCCATTCCATTAAACATCACTCTACTAAGCATATCAACATCCATACCTTGCTTAGCATCATTAAACCGCTCATCTATATACTTTCTATATGCACTTAACCTAGCATCACTCGCTTCTAATATACACGCATTAACCTCTTCTACTACTCTACATAACCTTTCTTGCTTAACAATGTTCTGTATTTGTTCTTTCATTTCATATGCGGGAGTACCTTTTCGTGGAGAATATGCAAACATAGTACGAGTGAGAGGCTTTAATTCACGTATAAGGTTAACAGTATCCATAAAGTATTCTTCTGTCTCACCTGGAAAGCCTACTATAATATCCCATCCTAATCCTATATTATACTTATCACCTAATGCATGTACTTCTCTAATTCGTTGTACATCATGTCTTCTTTTCATCATTTTAAGTATATAATCATTCCCAGATTGTACAGCTAAGTTTAAATGCGGTATAAGTCTATCTCTATTCTTATCTATTATACGCATTATCTTTTCTATTTCATTTGAGGCAGGATCTATAGAAGTTAACGCTAATTGTATTATTTCGGGAAACTCTTCTACTAAATGCTCTAATACATCTGATATCCTATACCCAGTCTCTTTATCATAGTAATTTGTTAACTCAGTACCTGCTACCTGTACTTTTACTTCTTTTCTATCACCAATCTCTAATCTTAAATTATTTACTATTTCTCTATACGGTAAACTAAAAGGATTATTACGCAACTGATTTATAATACAAAAGGTACAATTATGCCTACAACCATCCTGTATCTTTAAATAGACTATATCATTCCTACTCTCTACTCTATCCTCTACAAAATGCCGGTTAATAATATCTGATACCACCTCATTCCTATATACATTATCATACTCTACATAATTAGAAGGGTTATTATTCACATCACACCCTAATACATACAACTTATAATCAGGATACGCCTTTTTCAATATACGCAACAAAATCCTATTCTCTGTCTCACGCTCTACAAACACAGAACACGTATTAAATACCATCGCCTTCTCTTCCATAGGTAATGTAGCAGCAAACTTACGCCCATCATGGATACTCAAATCACAACCAGTAGTATGTATCTGTATATCCCCTAACTCCTGATACGCATAATTAAAAGTAAACATCTATCACTCCTTTATCTCAATTCATACTTTATAGAATCTCTCCACCGCCCAATACTAACTAAAAATAATCAAAAATTAATCCCATATTCGCATTTAGACAAGAAAAATTGACAAAAATTCTAATTACAACTTTCTAATAAAATCAAGCACTTAGCAAAATTGAGGTATGGTTTTTCCTATAGGCCAAACACTTCCAACTGCTTGTACAAAAATTAAAATGGACAAAAAACAAATAAGCCTGATTTTTTTTAATTTTCTGCTTTACATTTGAACATTTATGTGCTATATTCAGTTTATAAAGTCACCTCCTTTTAAAAACGGTTTTATACTTTTGACCGTATAAGGATATTCTGCTAGCATAGACCTGGTTGAACGGCTTATGACTTATAGTAATGATTTTAACAAGGGATTATTACTTTTTAGGCGCCAAAAGAATATGCAAAAGTATCATTTTGTGTTTTATGATTTATTCTTTAAAGTTAATTCCCTCTAGTTTTTTTTACGCATACTTACAAATAAAAAGAATCCCCAAGCTATAACACTCAGGGACTCTCTAAACTCATAATAATTACGCTAAAATCAACTAAGATCAGGCCTCGTTGAAGTTAGCAATAGCACCACGTACCAAGTAATCAGGTTTATTCAAGAAGAGATCATAGAAAGACATAGCGCCTTTGTGATTCTTCAAGTTTGGAGCTTGGAATGTAGGTGTGAAGTACAACGGAATCCATTCAGCTAATACGATAGCAGAATCACCTAATTGGAATCCTTTGAAACCAAATACAACTTGGTCAACAGGTAATGTCTTTGTATAAGGAACAGCAATTACAGAAATTGTGCCTTCACGCAAAGTACCAGCCAAGTAAGGTCCAATTGGTTTCTTAGCTTCAGGAGCAGCTTTAAAGCCTTCAATTTGTTCTACAATTGTTAAACCTTGACGAGCAGATACAATCATAAATTCAACAGTACCACGACCAGCTGTTTCTTGGATAATACCGCGAGCGCTAGAAATAGTTGTTGTATATGCACTATATCTTTGTTGTAATGTCAAGTTAGCACCATTAGCAGCACAATCAAATGTCAAATCAGGATCAGCTTTAGCACCAGCATATACCGCATGTACTAATGACAAATCTCTTTCCCAACGAATTGTACCAGCAATTTGGTTAGCAATCAACTCATCTGTATCAATAGCTAAGTGAGCATTCATTACTAAACCAGCAGCAACAGAGTAAGAACTCATTAATGGGTGTTGCTTAGCCAAAATAGGTTGGTTAGGAATATCAAACTGAATCTTACGAATCAATTCAACATCTGTCTCAACATCTACAGCAGCTTCAAATGTCATTACAGCAGCTTCAGCAATAGCATCAGCATACATTGTTGCATCTAACTTCAATTTAGCTTCACCAGTCTGTGCATTAACTGTACCTGTAACACCACGACCAATTACTACATACTCACCTTCATTTACACCATCAAGACCTGCAGAACCATTACCATAGTCACGTGCAATCTCTTTACCAGCTAAACGAACAATGAATGAACCAGCACGTACTTTAACTGTAGCATCAGCAGGCAATGCAGCACTAGGAGCAGCAGTTACTTCAGCAGCAGCCACACCATCAGCATAACCAATGAATTCAGAAGAGTATGTACCGTCTGTAGCATTCTCAAATACAATGTCACCAGCTTCAACACCAGCAGCATCTTGAGAATAACGTGTTTTAATTACGAAGATTTGACCAGATTGACGATCAAGTGCTTGAATATCCGCAATATAATTTGCTACCATCGACGGATAAAACACATTTACGATGTCAACTACTTTAGGGGTTAATGAAGCAACGCCTGGGCTCAAGAGAGAAACGGCAGAAGTAGAAGCATTACCGCCGAAGTCTTCATGAAGGATGTTGCGACCTGTGTAAGGAGTATCTGGTTGAGCGGCAATGTATTCAGCTGTATTTTCCAACAATTGAACCATAGTAGCTGCTTGATACCTGTCTCTTATACACATCTCCGAGCCCACGAGACCGGAGCCTATCTC
>ERZ1027125.340-NODE-340-length-21665-cov-9.151596_pt1 | contig 21665 bp, 24 predicted proteins | sample MGYA00519249_ERZ1027125 | MGnify/ENA primary metagenome ERZ1027125 (study PRJEB26926, sample SAMN06164580) | human gut metagenome | biome: ENVO:00009003; feature: ENVO:2100002; material: ENVO:00002003 | host: Homo sapiens | place: USA | collected 2012 ... | reverse complement strand
TCCGGTCTCTGGGCTCGGAGATGTGTATAAGAGACAGGATATAAAATGGGAGAAATGTATGACTTACAAATATTTTGAAGTTCGGAGAGAAGTATATGAAGAGAATCTTCAAAATCCAATGAATAAGAGAAGATCCTTAAAAGAGGCAGAAAAAAAGGATAAGCGCTGGACTTTGGGTATACTGTTTTTTTAGTTGGATTACCAGTACTATCTATTTGGTTTAAAATTTATTATGCATCAACACAGTGGAGCCTTGTCATACTTTTTATCCTTGCTATGGGAATTCATATAATTACCATATATAGGGAAAGACTGCAGAATGGGAAAAAGCGTAAAAAGGAATCAGATATAAAGGAAGAGGAATATCAAACATATCTTTTCCAGGCAAGGGAAATACTTGTGAGAAATAATATAGATAATATAGAAAAATGTAAGCTTTTACAAGAAGAGTGTAAAAGAAGATTAAACCCTTATGAAAGGGGCTTTGAAGCTAGAATCAAACGCATTTGCGAAATGATGATTTTTGCACCATTGGTGGCACTTATCTCAGCTGTTATCAATGGAAACGACATTACGCCCATTATGGAATCAATTTATATCCTTGTGACCCTTGCAATAATATTTATTTGTATCGTAAAAGGGCTTAGACTTTTAACGTACTTTTCTCTTGATTATGCTAAGCATCTTTTTCAGAAAAAATAAAGAATATTCCTGTTAAAAGTTCGGAATTGCTGTTGCCTCATCTGCCGGAGAGGTGCCGGCCGGTGCCGGTGTTGGTGACGGCGGGGGGGGAGGGGGAGGCAAAATTCCCTCCTATAAAACATAAAAGCGGGCCGGAGGATAGTTGACTTGTTATATATCTCCTAAAAAAATAAAAAGCTCTTCCGTTTTCCAGAAGAGCAGCATCTTTTAGATGTATATAACATCCGCTTTTTCAGCGGGTTTTTGCCTTTTTAGAGCTGTTCAAATTCGAACATCACCTCAGCCAGGGCATCGCAGCAGGCCAGATAATCGTCTTCGCTGTCAAAGGCGTATGGATTGACATCGATCCGAAGTCCCTGGTATTTGCTTCTCCACAGGTTTTTTGCCCGAAGAGATCCCGGTGTCGCTTCCTCCACATACGGAATCACATTCTCACTCAGTTTTGCCACTTCCTTCAAAGTTTCAGCAAGAGGCTTTGCATACTCGCTATTTGTTGCGGGAAACCGAATGATCTCTGCCAAGTGTATCCCTTCTTTCTGATTGGAATATTGCAAAAGGTTGCCTCTAAAAGTATAACATATTTCCCTTTGAGGGTCAATTTTTTGACACAAATGAAAAACGGGGATTTGTGCATATAATAGTTTATTGCAATCTCATGGAAAGGAGATTTTTTATGGTCGGAAGACGACTTTTGTATATCATGGAAATCATTCTTCTGATGACCCTGTTTGCGTTTTTCACTTCCTTCGTGATCACCACGAATCAGAATGACACGATCGTGGATGCCACAGAGGAATTCTCTGAGTTGATTCGCTACAAGGGCGCTATTACGGAGAGTATGTACGACAATTTTTTAGATGAAATGCCCACTCCTGTTAAAGTGAGTTTTGTGGTAGATAAGGGTTCTATTCTGGAACTCGACGACCAGCCTCTTGATCAGAACTATTCACAGGAGGTTTTGGAAGCGCTGGACAGCATCGGTTACTATACTATGAAAGTAGGAGATCAGGTCAAAGTCATTGTTCGAAAAACCTCGCCCACGCTTTTTGACAAAGTAACAGAGCTCCTGACCGGGCAGAGCAGCGGGGATCAGCAGCCCATCATCGCCATCAAGGGCGGCCTCGTTTTGAACGAGCAGTACAACTAAGGCGGCGGAGGTGAATAGCATTGAACAGCATCAGTAAAGTTGTTGTCGGGCTGATGTCCTGTGTGATGATCCTCTGTATCATGACCGCCAGAACCAAGACGGTGACAAATGACTGGGTTGAAGATGAATTGGCCTATGCGCTTCGGGTAGCCTCTCAGGATGCCACTTCTGTGCTGATGGATGAAAACCACTCTCTGGACGGCAACACGATCGACGCTGAAAATATCTCGGTAGATTTGGACCGGGCCCTGGGGCAGTTTGAAGAGAGTTTCTCCAGAAATGTGGGGTCTCATCTCAATCCAGATGCCATCAGCAACATGAATATCCCTCTGGTTGGGTATGTGGGATATCGTTTTGTGTTTGGCCATACATATGACGGCGGCTCTACTTTTCCATATGCCTATACATGCGTTAAAAATGGCGCCATGTATAACTTCACATTGAATGACGATACCGTTTATGTGACAGTAGGGAATGGAGACGAAGAGGAGAAGAAGATTTCCGATTATCCGGAGAATTTCTTTAGCTCTGTCATGACAAACGAAGAGTTCCGCACCTATACAGTAATGTCTGCCATCAGCAACTTCCTTACGATCTATAACGGCGCAGATGTAAGCCTTGTGGCACAGAATATGGGAACAAGTATCCAGTTTGAACTGGGGCGGTCTGATTTTGCCAATGGAGACCCGGCAATTATGACTGATTTTGCGGCCGTAATTGATGGCCCTGGTTTTTTTGCGATTACAGACATGATGGATTCGCAAATTTCCGGTATCCCTGTCCGTACATTTACTTTTGGCGGCAGCGAGCTGCTTTCAAAGTATTGATGGGGGGCAGTGCCTTGGAAATCTACTTCGACAATGATGGCCCTAAAATCACTATTAAAGAAAGTGATCCAAAAGAAGTCAAGGCGAATGGGCAAAAGATTGCTACCTATAGTGTTGCAATAGGCGCCGCTCAGGCATTTACTCTGGCATTGATTGGTATCTGCTTTTCTGTTCTGATCGCCTCTGATACCAATGTATGGCAGCAGTTCTTTGCGGGAATGGGCCTTGTCCTCGGAATTATGGCCATAATTCTATACTTTGTCCATCAATATCGCAATTCTTGTCTGAAAGAAACTGACTTTCTAAACCAGCAGATTTGGACGACGGATCAATCCAGCATGAACCGTCTGGTGGGAAAGGACTTTGTTCTCTCTCCGCCAACGGGAAACGGGTATGGGAAGCTCCGAATTTTCTACAAGGATAAGGACGATATGATTGGTGTGTGGTATAGTAACGGGACATATCATTATCAACCGTCAAAAGGCGAGTCCAGCATCGATTTTTTAAACGGCATCGTAATGGTTCCTAATTTTGTATGGGTGCCGGGAGTCTTGCAAAAAGAATCTGAGCAGAAAGGAGATCAGACAATTTGAAAAAGTTCATTGAAAAAGGTTATGCGGCAGGGGCCATTGTATTGGCTCTGATTTTTGCCGGTGGTATCTTCTGGTTTACAACGCATGGTAAACCCTCTCTGATCAGCCGTGGCCTTTATGCCGATGAGATCACATTGGAAGAGGTTCCGGAATCTATCAAATCCGAGATGGAAGGCGCCATGGAATCCCCTGGCGCATATTTCTATAAAGAGACGGATGACAGTAAGGATGTCTATGTGCTGCTGACTGCCGGCAAGGTTGTTGGTGTGAACATGATCACCGAACCTGTTGAGGAAGACGGGGGCATGTACTTTTCCGTGGCCTTCCAGGATAATGGCGGAGTAGAGGAAGAGCTTCTATATAAAGTATATAAGACAAATGCATCTGCTGTTGCTGGCGATGATCTGCGGCTGAAGAATCCCTACGAACAGGTAGGGGATACGGGCATGAATATCGGCCTGCTGCAGAAAATGGACTCCGGTATCGGTTACTACATCACCCCGCTGATGGATCCGAACGAAGTAAACCGTGTTTATGTGCCGGCCGACGATTCCCTTGCCGAGCTGGAAGATGGCATCTATCTTTATACCTATCAGCTGACCAGCGATGGTGTTGTGTTGACATCTGCCGAAAAACGGACGGATTATGAGGTGTTGTGCGCTGTTACTGAATTCGCCGATGAGCCGCAGGCATCCGCAACCCTTCTGCTGAACAACCAGATCAAGATCAAAGTCAATGTGAAAGACGGTGCCGTTCTGAACACTTTGCGAGAGAATGATTTTGAGAAGTATTCTTTGAATGGCTGGGTAACATTGAGCGTTGATGGGGCGGCAGAAATCACCTCTCTGCAGGTGAAGAACTATAACAGCCTGATCGAGGAAGAGACAGAAGCCAATATTGAGAAGGAAGAAACTATGTCTGAAGAACAAGTAGGCGGCTGATCGCTCTCTATAAACAAAAATCCCGGCTCCACTGAGCCGGGTTACTTTTTTGCTTTTAGTTGTCTGTGATCATCTGCACAGAAACTCGTCCATTGAATTCATTCAGACTAACATGTCCAACGAACTTCTTTGGATATGTGCTGCGTTTCCTTGCGGCTTCGGCTCCACCCCAGGTAATGATCGATACCCCGGCGGCGGAATCTGTGTACTTCACATGCTGCTGTTCAGATCCCATATACCGGACAGAATCCACATTGGCGATCAGTCCAACCAGTGGTTCCCGGAACCCCTCTCCGAAGGGCTCCAGCACACTGAGGCCTCGAACGGCTTCTTCACTGAGATCCTGTGCGGGGATCACCACATCGATCGGAGTAACCTCCACATTCTTTGTGACATCCATGTCACAATCAACGATCTTCTCAAACCGGTCGCAGAATTCCTGGTAGTCCTTCTCCTGAATGGTGATGCCGGCCGCCATGGCATGGCCGCCGTAGTTGACCATGATATCCGCCATAGAATCTAAAGCGGCTTTGATATCGAGGCCCGGCATGCTGCGTGCGGAAGCCTTGATCAACCCATTTCCGGCCGGAGCAAATACCACGGCGGGGCACTGATAGGTTTCCTTCAATCTGCCAGCAACGATCCCTACGATCCCTTCCTGAAAATCAGGATGATAGACTACGATTGAGCCAGGGGAGACACCGGGCGCCAGCCCTTTCTTTTGGATGGATTCATCAGCAAATTCCATCTCCCGCTTGGTTTCATTTTTCCGCCTTTCATTCAGCTCATCGAGCCATAACACATCCCTTTCCAGTCTGGAAATATCATTGCTGAGGAACATGTTGACGATCCGGTCGGTATCTCCACCCATACGGGAGACGGCATTGATCATGGGAGCATAGGTGAAGGCCAAAGTTTCATGCGCTGTAATGTGAACGATGTCCTTGACAGAACTCATAACACGGAAGGCAGGCCGGACACCATCATTGATCAGCTTCAAACCATACTTCACAATGGCACGATTCTCTCCAGCCATTGGAACAACATCGGCCACAGTAGCCAGAGCTGCCATATCAGCGGATTGAGTGATAAAGTTCAGATCCCTCCGCAGTTTTTTTGAGAGGGCAAACATTGTCTTCAGAGCAATGCCGGCGCCGCACAAATCATGGAAAGGATAGATTTCATCCTTTCTCTTCGGGTCAACAACCGCATATGCCGGCGGGAGTTCCTGCCCGGGTTCGTGATGGTCTGTAACCAGAACCGTCAACCCCAGATCATTGGCTCTCTTGATGCCATCAAAGGCCACGATTCCATTATCGACGGTGAGAATGATCTTTGTCTGGGGGAACCGCTTCATCAGCATATCCACACCATTCGGACACATTCCATATCCATCTACAAGGCGATCATTCCCATAGAAATTGACCTCAGCGCCAAACCGGCGCAGATTCTCAACCATAATCGCACAGGCCATGCAGCCATCCACATCGTAGTCCTGATAGACGGTAATGGGCAGCTTTTCATTGACTGCCTGCGCTAATTTTTCAACAACCTTATCCATATCTTTCAGGTTTGTATTTTCTACAACCTGCTTAAAGACGGGAAACAGCATCTCTTTGGCTTCCTGCACGGTTTTCACACCTCGTGCCGCCAAAATTTCCAAGGCCAACGGGTCTATACCCATCAGGGAAGGTGCTGTCAGCCAGTCACTGGGAATAGTTGCTTTTGTATAGGAATAAGGCATGACAATACCTCCTTTCTTTGATTAGTTTGTTATATGCAATTTTCGGAACTTTTTCGAATAAAATCCAGACTTCAGAGCAGTTTCCAGACATAGGCGAAAACCATAATGAAAAGGATACATCCAACAGTCATCAAAAGGGTTGTTGGCAGCTCCTTTACCATCTGAGATAAAAATTCACCCCAGGTCTCTGGAACAGGAAGAAGATTCTTTTCCTTCTTTGCCATCATACTTTGCCCTTATTTAATTCAGGGCTCCCTCCTTTCAAAAGAATTTACACAGATGATTTTAGCTTTGAATCAGGGTTTATAGGCAGCACCATATATTGTGCCTCTACTATATTATATGCAAAAGATATTGATTTTTATTATTTCAGTTCTTTGCCGTGGATTCAAAAACCGTTTCAAATAAAAAATTTTTGAAAAAAGGCCTTGCTGTCGATAAAAAATGAGAATATTTGCATACAACAAGGAAGAGATCAAGCCTCACCATGCTTTTTCTCTTCTCCGGAAATCTATTCGGAGAAATTCATGTAGATGCGGGGAACGAATCCCGTAAAACCTTGAAAGGGGGAAGGGCAATCAGCCCGAAACATTATGGTATATGCAAACACAAGAAATCGAGCAAAAATGATGGCCGTTCTGATGCTGATCATTATGGTATTCAGCACGTTCGCTCCCATCGCACAGCAGGCTGGCCTGAACATTGGGCCTTCTGTAGCGGTTACGGCGTATGCAAATACGAATGGTAACCAGAATCAGAACCAAAATCAAACTACAGGTGGACTGGACGATATTACGATCGGTGCAGATGGTAAGGTAACCTTTGGCCAGAACACAACCAACATCGATACGACAAGAGTCCTGGAAAAAGGTAAAGGAATCGTTACACTCATCCTGTCTGCCTGCTGTCTGATCTGTTTGGCATTCCTGATCATCAATATCACAAAGTTTGCAAAGAGCGGCGACAATGACAGCGAGCGCAGAAAAGCAATCGGTGGAATGCTGACAACCGGTATCGGTGTTGCACTGCTCGGATCTGTAACTTTCTGGTATGCCTTCTTCTATGGCGCCGTCAGCACAGTACCCTGATTTCGATTTATGGGGGCAGCGGAAATCCGCTGCCCTTCTTTTTTGGAACAATCCGATAAAAATTTAGAACATCTGCATATAACAGAAATGATAAAACTCTCCCTTCTGGAAAGGAGCCTTTTAACCATGAAAAGAGGCAAAATTTTCGTTGCAGTAATGTGCCTCATGCTGTTTTGCAATCTGTTTTCACCAATTCTTCAGCAGATGGGGTTGAAGTCCCTTGACACTCCATTCTGTGTTACCGCATATGCCGATGATACGGCTACAGGGGGATTGGAAGTGGAGGATGGAACCAGCGGAGGCCTGGTGATAAGCCCGGGACATTATCCTTCTCTGAACGGCGATTTGCAGGACACAGTAGACGAGGCGAATGCCGCTCTTAGCCGATATAAAATGACAGGAAACTTTGTGATTGCCTGTATTCTGCTTGGAATGCTTGCGCTGTTGATTCTGAATATCACAAAATTTGCCGGATCAGGTTCTGATGAACGAACCAGAAAACAGGCAATGAATGGTATCTTATTCTGCGGTATCAGTATCGCTCTCATAGGCGGCCTTGCTGTTATTACGAACTTGGCAAGGAATCTGTTCTAAGGGGGAAAATATATGCAGCCACACACGCTTCGGCGGGATGATATTAAGGCTCTAAGCCCTGCCGATAGATCCATGCTCTGCTCCATCTATCTGCATCGTTGCCTGACCTTTGAGCAGATGTACCGTTTCTATTATAGCAAAGAGAGTCCAAAAAGAACATATGCAAATTGGCACCTGAAAGAGATGCTGGAAAAGGATTTTCTTCTTGAGATCTCATATCAGGATGAAGAAGGAGAAAACAAAGCCTATTTCCTGGCAGCAACGGGGATCGTATTGGCAAAGAGATTATTTAAGATCCCCAGCACTGTTCTGCCGGAGGCGCCTGACCGCTGTTCGGCTTATAACTGGCACAGCAAGGACTTGAAACTGTCACCATCCAAAATCAACCACCAAATCCATCTCAACACCTTCGCCCTTCAGTTTGCAGAACGGATGGGGAATGGTGAAATGAGTTATTTGGATGAGAAGTTTGTCCCCTGCAAAGATATCTACTCGATGCGTGCCCGGCCGGATGGGAAGGTTCTTCTTCCGGATCAGGCATTGTATCTGGAGATGGATATGAATACAGAGAGAATGAAATCCCTGAAGATGAAATGGGATGGTTACCGCACCTTTGCTGGAACGAATGACTTCTATCAAGAATCACAGCAGTACCCATCGTCCGTCCTCTTTATTCTGGACAATGTGGTGCGGGTTGAACAGCGGGTAAAGACCGTTCTGCAAAGCTTGGAGAGCAGCTGTGTAACAGACTGCTTTACCCCAAACTTTGATTTTTATATCGGGACACCAGATGAAATGCTGGATATATCCTTTCAACATCTGCTCTCCCACAAACCATTCCCTCTTCAGGAATGGACAAATGGTGTTCTTCACGGGCGGTTTGACTTTCAAGACATTCAACTGCCGGAAGAAGCGCCGCACGCCTTTGATTTTTTCGGAAAGATCAATGGGCAAGTTTATGCCATTGATACTTACGACAGGGTACGGGGGTCTGTTCTTACTAAGATGATCACAGCAAACCGGGATGGTGTCCTTCTTGGGGCGGCGATGGGCCAGCCGGTACGGCATCTGGTCATCACCGACCAGTGGGATCTGCTGCGGCGGGATGTTGGGTTAATGAAGTGTCAGGGAATGGAAAACAACTATTATGCATGCATCAAAGACCTGGAAACGAAGCCTTTTCGGGAAGTGCTTTTCAGGATCGATCAATTTGGAAACATGAAGGAGGGCTCAATTTCCCATGGCTAAAATCCTGTATGCGATCAATCAAAAAAGTGCTGAAGATGAGATCACAGAGAGCACCAAAGACTATGCTGTCTGTGTAGGCACCGTTCAATATAAGGAGGCTGTTCTGTCCGCTCTGGTCAGCAGTGAGGCAGATATCCTGTTGATTCGTGAATCTCTGCCAGGCATCACAGAATTCCTCAAGCTCATGAAAAATGTCCGCTTTCAGATGCCGCAGGTTCGTATTATCTGCATTCTGAACGAAAGAGAAGACCGGCAGGATCCCATGCTGGCAAGTCTGGTTGCCCTGGGCATCTATGATATCATCAACCAGGATCGTGTCAGCATTGCCGACATTGTGTCCCATATCAGTTCTCCCAGAACATTTCGGGATGTTGCCAGCTATTATGGTGGCGTACCGTCAGATATTGTAACGCCTCCGGAGCCTGCCGGGGAGCCGGAAGAGGAGAAAAAAGGCGGTCTTTTAAGCGGCCTGTTCGGAAAAGGCAGAGACACAAAGAAAAAGCATGATACAGAGTTTGTTGTCAGCAATGGCGGAGGGGCACCGGCTGCTGGGACGGATATTGAGACCCTTCGGATTGCGATCCAGGAGGAAGCGGATAGAAAGGCTCGCCTCAAAGTAGACCAGATCGCCAGCGAGATGGCAAAGAAAGAAACGGTAAGCCTTCAGACAAAACTGGAGCAGGCAACCCGTCAGCTGGCAGAGGCTGTTGCTGAGAAGAAGACAGCAGAGGAACAGAGCTTTCGTGCGATTTCCGAATTGGATGCGACAAAGCGTGAACTGCTTGCTACAAATCAGGAATTGTCTGCGTTAAGAACACAGAGCGAAGAGACGATCTCGACTTATAAACAGCAGATCGCATCGCTGGGAAGCACGGAAAATCCGGATATCTTCTCTCAGAAGATGGGGGAGTGGCAGGAAAAAGAGCGTGGATATCAGAGCCAGATCCAAATCCTTCGGGATCAGTTGGATGCCGCCGTTGCTGCGGGAGCAAAGAATGAATCCGCCGCACCATTAGTTGTAGGTACTCCAACGGACTTTACAGCCGTGGATATGTCCGCTTTTATCATGCCAGATGACCCTGCGGATTACGTCGAAATCAAAAATGCCAACACGCACACATATCTGTTTGCTGGAACAAAACACGGTGTAGGAAATACCACCGCCGCCTTGAATATGGCAACGGCACTGGCAGGAAAGGGCTATAAAACCCTCTATATGGAATTCAACAGCCATTATCCCATGGTCAATGAGTACTTTGAATTCATCTCCATCCCCCGTGGCATTGATACTGCGGTTGCTGGGCTGAAAAATGGAAACCGGATTTCTGTGGATGCGGCGATCATCAAACCCCACGGGATCCAGACTGGGAAAAAGGCATTGACCCGGGCATATGGCCGGCTGCCTGGGGCATTGCATTTCATGCTGTTCAGCAACAGTTATCTTCAGCAGGAGAAGCAGGGGAACAATGGGAAGTTTGAAGCCAAAGAGCTGCTGGATCTATTCCGCTATCTCTCCGATCAGCTCGGATATCTCTACATCATTATTGACATCCAGCCGGATGACGACATGGGACGGACGATCTTCCGTCAGTGCGGGGAAGCTGTTGACCAGCTGGTTCTGACCTGTACCCAGGATCCGCACAGCATCACAACAGCCGGATTGATGATCAATGATTTGGCTCGGAGCCGTTCTTCGGAATTGGTGAAGACGATGAAGGTGCTGGTGAGTGGATTCAATAGCGCAAACGATCTGTCTCTTGGAAAAATTGCTAAATGGCTCAATATGTCCCAGAAACGGTTCTATCCTCTGACAGATGACCGGGTGGGATACTACAAGGCAGCTTGTTCTATGACTCCGTACCTGCTCTCTGGCGGCCGTTTTGCAAAAGAGTTCTACGATATGGCGGCTTCCGTTTAAAAAATGAACCCCCGAGATTTTCTCGGGGGTTCATTTTTATGGATCAATCAATGGCAATGCTGGTACTTGCAGGCAGTTCCTTCTGCACGTGCTTGGGAACAGAGATCTTCAGGATGCCATCCTCAAACTTGGCAGTCACATCCTTAACATCAACCGTATCTCCAATATAGAAGCTGCGGCTGCACTTGCCGGAATAGCGTTCCCGGCGGATGTACTTGGCGCCCTGCGCCTCCTGGTCCTTATCCAGGCTCTTGGCAGCAGCGACGGTCAAATAGCCATCCTTCAAATCCAGGGCGATTTCATCCTTCTTGAATCCGGGCAGGTCAATGTCCAACTCATAAGTGTCGGCCTTCTCACGCACATCTGTCTTCATCAGATTACGGGTATGTTTCCCATACAGGGGATTGTGGCCAGCCATGGCCGGCAGCATGGGGAAACTGGTATCAAAGAAATCATCAAACATCATAGGTCATTCCTCCATATTTTTTATTTGGAGGGAACCTTTTAGGGGCTCTCTCGTTTCGTTAACTGAGTTATAGCACCTTGAATTAGCACTGTCAACAGGTGAGTGCTAATTTTTTGAGATTTTTTTTGCAAACCCTTTAAAATCAATGGTTTGCAGTATCTTATTTCTTTTGAAATTGTGATTTTTTCTGTTTTGACACCAATTTGACACCAATTTCTCTTTTTGTGGTGTCAAGCATTTAACACCATACTATCTAGTCTTGCAATCTCATTTTCAATCCTTGTCAGCTCTCCAATATGGTTATACACTTCCATTGTTACATCTATATGAGCGTGTCCCATAATATATTGAAGAACTTTTACATCCATACGGCACTCTGCCATTCTGGTACAAGCTGTGTGACGCATTACATGAGCTGAAAACTTTGGTAACAGCTCTGCTTTCCTATGCTCTTTTTTTGCTCTCTCTACTTCGGTTTTGTTATATGCGTCTACAATGTTGTATAAAACACTATTTACGCCATTCGGCATAAGCGGTCTGCCCGATTTTGCTGTAAAGACAAACCCCGAATACCCGTCCACCTCAATGCTCTTATCCTTTGCAAGCATAAAATTGATTTTCCTTTGTTCCTCAAAGGCTTTTGCAACTTCTTGTGTCATAGGTATAATACGAATACCCGACTCCGTTTTTGGTGTAGAGATATGGAACTTGCAACCGTCGCCTAAATTCTTATAAATGAGCTGGTGGTCTACATTAACCGTTTTTGCCTTGATGTTTATATCTTTCCATGTAAGACCAATAAGCTCCCCACACCTTAACCCCGTACCAATCATTATGGTAAACATAGGATAATATGTGTTATAGACATTGCTCTGTTTTACAAACTCCATAAACTTTTCTTGTTGAGAAACTGTTAAGGCTTCTTTTTCCTCTGCTGTTTTTCCATAATCACTAATGGAACTTTTTGCAGGGTTCTTTCGGATAATATCATCATCAACAGCCATTTCTAATGCAGGATAAAGCAGGTTGTGAATATACTTGATTGTAGAATAAGCATATCCAGCTTTGGAAAGTTTCGCATAATACGCTTTAATATGTGAGGGTAAAAGCTGAACAACTTTAATATTTCCAATCTCGTCTTTTACTCTGTTTTCCCAAGCACGAACATAACTAACTCTTGTAGTATCAGCCAGCTCACGAGTTTCCATATAACGCTCAAATAACGTGTTGAGCGTCATTTTTTTGATTGCTCCGTCTGTCAATATGTTATCTTCCATATCTTTTGCAATCTGCTTCTCTTTTTCTCGAAGCTCTGGTAAATCTTGTGCATAGACTGTCAATCTCTTGCCTGTTCTTACATCTGTATAACGATAACTGTATCTTCCATCATTACGCCAGTTTTCGCCCTCTCTTAATTTTCTTCCTTTTGGGTCTTTTCTACTAATTGCCATGAGAACCATTCCTTTCTGAAAAAGCCTCTTTTCTTGTTCTCACAGCGTGCTTTGTCCTTTCTTATTATACTACACACGCCAGAGAACATAAATAGAAAATCGCTCTATTCTTCCAAATATAACAAGTATTTCTTGACTTTTTCTATGGAATAAAGAACCCTGCGACCTATCACAATTTTTGCTCCTGCCTGCTCGCCAATCTTTCTTGCAGTAGCACGACCACAAGATAACATAGCAGACAGTCCCTCTATATCAACAGCAATCGGCTGTTCCGTTGCTCTTATCTTCGTTTTATTCATATTCCAACACCTTACCTCGCTGGAACATCACATCATTTAACACATCAGTATTTAACATAATGTAACACCCCCTTTACTGTGTGTCTATTTATAAGTTACATAAGCAGACAGACGGCTTTGGAAAGCTCCATTAGTATCTCAACTATTCCCATTCTTGTGGGCAGAACCGCACCATGCGGACGTATCATTATTCTGTGAGGATAGGTCATGGCAAAACGACTTTTCCAACAGTCGCTCTCGGATCACTGCGTGGGTCGCTCGCTTTCTTTTGGAAAGGTCGTGGCGTACAGTCCCCGTGGCTCGCTATCTCACAAACGTATCTGTCTGCTTTATTCAGTTGTCAAAGAGCTGTGGCGAAAGCGTGTTGCTTTCATGTAAAAGCAGGGCAGAGCAGGAAAGAGGGGGACATTAAACCATGCTCTGCTAAAAACTGCTTATTCTTCTTCGATTTCTAAGGCAATATCAAACCCTAAAATCATTTTGATAAGTGCTTCTCGGATAAGTCCCTTTAACTCCATATCTACAACAATATAGACATTGCCGTATTCATCATAAAGTGGGCGCAAACAGCACTTTGATATGTACGGGTCATAAAATGCCAGTATTTTTTCAATCGCTTTTTCGTCCCCGTCCATTGCTTGCGAAAGCAAATAGTAGGACGGCTTCTTAAATGTTTGCTTCATTTTACTGCTTCTCCTTTAGTATTTTTTTCATAGTTTCCAAAGCATGATGTCGGTTTCTAAATACACCGCTTTGCGTAATCTTTTGTAAGTTGGCAATTTCACTTTCTGTCATTTCCAAGAAGTAATACATTAACAGAGTATTTCTCTTTCTTTCTGGAAGTTTTTTCAAGGCTTCTGCCAGCTCATCATCAAGGACACGAATATCAATGCCACATACTGAAAAGATTGTATAATCTGTTTCGTAGTCGTCCCTCACAGCAAAATTTTCAACGAAAATTTCTGGAAGTTCACAGAATGGAATTTCTTTATCTTTTCGTCGTTTCAATCCTTGTTGGTAGTCCTTTACAACATGACGGACAACTTTCTTCAAACAACTTTCAAAGCGACATTGAACTGTTTTCTGGAAGTCAGACGGTTTCATCAATCTCACCCCCTTTCCACTATGATTTGAAAAGTGTTTATCCCTCTTTCCGCACCATATAGGGAATGAAAGGTGTGATTTAATGACCTCTTTTGAAAAATTTTTAAATTTTTTTCGGGTATGAAAAAAGCCCGCACAAAACATATAGTCTGTACGAGCCTTTAAAGCTAAAACATATTCAATTTTTAATAGTGTGCTATTAGGTGGAATTTGATTGCAAATAATTGTACTTAAAGTTTTCCATAATGCAAGCCCCCTTAAAGCACCGTATCAATGTTGGCATGGTTTTCAAATTACTCTGAAAAATTATGAACTGTTCCTTTTGGAAATGTAATGGTCAGTCTTGTATATTCTTTTTCCGTAGAAGCAATATCCAATTTCAAGCCCAACCTATCGCATAATTTTTTCGATAGATACAGTCCCATACCCGTTGCATTTGCCTTGTTTCTATTTGAACCCGTAAAACCTTTTTCAAATACACGGGATAAATCAGACGCTTTTATTCCACAACCATTATCTTCAATCACAAACAATATATTTGTACCATTGTCTTGACTGTATATCGTCAGTTTATTTTCTTGCTTATCAAAATACTTAATCGCATTTTGCACGATTTGAGATAGAATGAATGTCAGCCATTTTTCATCAGTATAAATGACATTTTCTATGTCATGGATATTGATAATTGTTTTTCTTTCCATAAGCGAATGACGGAATTTCAGAATGACATTATGTATCACTTCGTCTAACTGCAACTGTTTTACAAAATAGTCCTTTTCCGTATTTTCGCTTCTTGCATAGTAGAGCATTTGTTCCACTAACTGAAATATTTTGTCTGTTTCTTTTTTTAATGTGTAATTTTTTGTATTGTCAAACGTCAAAGACAATGCTCCTATCGGTATTTTAATTTCATGGACGAAACTTTCCACATATTCTTGATAGTCCTGCTTTTCCTCTGTGATTTTGCCGATTTCATCATTCATAGATTTGCAGGCTTTTTTTAGTGCGTAGCAATAGGCTTTATTTTGAAATTCTTTTGGCTTTGGTAAAACGTCTGCAATATAATAGGTTTCTTCCAGTCCGTCTACTAAATCAATAATATGTTGTGAAACGTTACGTTTCTTCCGATACAAACACCATTGAAAAAGCCCTTGTATGCTGATGAACAGAATTACCAACGATACAACAAACAGCGTATCTACACCGTAGAAAATCAAGAGAAATGCTACTACGGCAAGAAAGAAAAGCTGAAACAATATCTCTGTTATTTTTTCTTCTAAGAATGTAAAAAAACTCACAGTTTCCAACCCTTTCCTCGTATATTTTCCAATAAATGAACAATACCGATTTCTTTCATTTTCTTTTTTAGACGGGTCATATTAACCAATAATACATTTTCGTCTATATAATATTTGTCATTCCACAGCTTTTCCAATAGTTCTTCTTTGCTAATAACTTTATCTTCGTTCATAAAGAAGTAGTACAAAATACGAAATTCATTTCTTGTCAGTTCAATGCTTTGCTCTTGATACTTCAAAATGGATAAATGTAAATCAAGGGTACAATCTTTTTTGACAAGCTCACGGAAATTATTCGGGTTTGACAACTGCAATGCACGCTTGATCTTCTCAAGAAGAATAAGCGTGTCATACGGCTTTGTTATGAAGTCAATCCCACCCACTTGAATACTTTTCAATTCGTCAGCATTTGTATCTCTGCTTGTTACAAAGATAATCGGTACTGGCATGACTTGTTTTATTTTCCTGCATACTTCATAGCCATTCTCATACGGCAGGTTAATATCAAGCAGAACCAGTTCTATGGAATATTGCTTTAATTCATCTGTCAGGTTTCCAAAGTCAGTCAATAAAACTGTTTCATATCCTTGTGTGTTCAATAATTTAGAAAGCTCCAAACGAGTGATTTCATCATCTTCGATAATTGCTATTCTCATTTCAACACCCCCTTGATTTATCATTATAATAATTTCACAGTAGGAGAGCTAGAAAAGTCTAACTCTCCTCGTTGATATTTCGTTTAAAACCAATATACGTTGCAATCCAGTAAATACTATAAATTAGGAAGAAGATAATTAAATTCAAGCCAAAGTAGATTAGATAAAGGTGTTTATCTCCCAAAATTTGTTGATACACATTATTCAATGACGACATCATCACAAAAGAACATAATATTGCTGATATTGCAGGGACACAAAATAATATCAATAATTGTTTTCTGATTGTCTTAAATAGCGACTTATCATTTATTCCTAATCTTCGCAAGGTCAAGTAGCGATATTTGTATTTAGTAGAGTCGCTCAATGATTGAACTGCCAAAATTGTCCCTACTGCGGAAATCAAGATAAATGCAATGTACATAAACAGACTGGCTACTATTGCAACCATTGCTTTTTGTTGTTCTATTTCTGCACCTCTTACATTTACTCTATACGATTCGTCATTTATTTCTCCATTTTTATCAACCTTTACTAATTGATGTTGCATATCTTCTTTTATCTTGTTTTCTAATTCTGCATCTGTTTCTTCTTTTGTATCTATAATCAAATGATTTTCTGATACTTCAAGTCCTTGAACATATTTATCTGGAAGTACAACAACAAATCTGCCAGTATTAGTTATAGAGTTCCAATAAGACTTAGTGTCATATCCTTTTAATTTCAAATTTTTATTTGCTACTGTTATAGTTTCAATGTCTTTGTTATCTTCAACCTCATATGCAAACTTGCTATTTGTAACTATATAGTATTCGTTATCATTTAAAGAAAGCAACGGCATCTTTCTTAATTCTAGTAACCTATTATAATCACTTAACTTCAAGACTGGGTCAAAATCATAATATTCTGATTGGAAGAAATTTTGTACCTGATGATTCGGCTCTTTATAAATGTCGTACTCAATGGTATTATCAATCGTATATTCTTCTTCAATTACTCGAATATATTCATCAAATACCTGCTTATCATCAAAGAGTTGTACATCATATGGTGCATTTAAATTCACGCTGATATCATACGAAGCTTTGTTGATACTAGAATAATTCAGAGCCAGCAGTGAAGTTAAAATCAACATAGACAATGTACCAAATGTGAAGCTCATTGTTCTTGCTTTAGAAGCAAATGTTCTTGCTACAAACAGATTGTCATTTTGATATTTCATTTTTTTATTCTTTAACAAAACAGTCAAGAACATATCTGCACAAGTTGTAGATATACCATAAATGCTGATAATCAACATGATTACGCTCACCATCAAATAGGTAAGTGTTTCTTGCTTATTAAAATTATCCATAGTACAACGTGAATTCCAGAGAAAAAGAGAAATCGCACCAAGAATAATACTTAAAACAAAAATGACATTTCTTTTTTTACTGTCACGGAACATTTTCTTTTCATTTTGTTTATCAAAGTAAAGAAAATCACGTATCGTCATTTTACTTATTCTTCTTAATAGATTAAGTAAAACCAAAACATAAATAGTTAAAAAACAAATTATCAATAGTCCAATAGAAACAAAATTCAAAGAAATAAAGAGAGTTTTTGGAATACCCAGTAAGTTTACAATTACTAACGACACAAACTGGCTGAATAAAAAGCCAATAGGAATAGCTAATACAAATGCTAAAATTCCCAACAGTATATTTTCAATTATAACTAAGTGGGCAATTTCTTTTTTCTTAATGCCAAGAAGCATATATGTTCCTAATTCTTTACTTCTTTTTTCAAACATAAATTTCGTTGTATAGTTGATCAAAAAGCATATCACAAAAATAATAAGGATATTTACAGCGAACAATGAATTCTTAAATGCATCCATACTGGAACATAACTTTACAATTTCATCAGAGCTTGCCACCAAATTAAAAGCAAATATAAGAGAAACGGATGCAGTAACGGTTATCAGATAAATCAAATAATCTTTAATATTTCTTTTTGTATTTCTATACGCTAACTTACCTAACATTTCCCACTTCACCTCCGAGCAAAGTTAATATATCCAGTATTTCATTGAAGAAATCTTTTCTGCTTTTTTCCCCTCTGAAAATTTCATTGAATATTTTACCGTCTTTCAAGAACAAAATACGTTCACAGAAAGACGCACTAAACGGGTCATGTGTTACCATTAAAATAGTAGCCTGCATTTTCTTGTTGATTTCAGACATTGTTTCCAGTAATAATCTGGAAGCTTTTGAGTCCAAAGCTCCCGTCGGTTCATCAGCTAATATCAGTTTCGGTTCATTGATTAAGGCTCTTGCACAAGCACAACGCTGTTTTTGTCCGCCAGAAACTTCATAAGGAAATTTCGATAAAATATCACGAATACCCAATTTATCAGCGATAGCATGAACTCGTTTGTCAATATCAGCAGGGTTCTGTTTGTTGATTACCAATGACAAAGAAATGTTTTCTTCAATCGTTAAAGTATCTAAAAGGTTGAAATCTTGAAAAATGAACCCTAGATTTTCACGTCTGAAATCAGCAAAATCTTTATCCTTGATTTTTGTAATATCTTGATTATTGACTGTAATGTGTCCACTGGTTACAGTATCAATCGTAGAGATACAGTTTAATAGGGTAGTCTTTCCAGAACCACTAGCTCCCATGATTGCGACAAATTCGCCCTTGTCTACATACATAGAAATACCGTCTACTGCCTTTGTGATATTTCCAGAATTACCCCCATAGTATTTTTTTACTTGCTCTAAATTTAAAATGTGTTCCATTAAAAATCGCTCCTTTCTTCCTGCCACATTTATTTGTTTTGGAATACAATTAAATTATAGCAAGGGCAGTATTCAATTACACTTACAGTTTTGAAAGTAAACAGAGAGTAAAAGAGCCGTGATAATGCAGATCACAATTCTGTGAAGCATTTCCACGACCCTTTTATTATAATTTTACCTTTGTCTTTTTCGTAATGGTATAAATGTATTCCTCTGGTGTAGGGCGTTTATTTCCAAAATACTTTTTGAAATTTGCCTGCACTTCTGGGTCGGTGCTGTTAATAGCTTCATCAATCGTAGCTTCTATATCCGCCCGAACATCAGCCAATGATACACCGCCAGCCTTTGCACCAGCTTTCAATGCCTTTTTTATATCTCTTTTGTTCAGTCCTATCATATTCATACCTCAATTCTACTTTTTAAAGCTAATAAGTTTTCCGTTGTATTTTACAATGATGAATATGATATAAAACACTCCTACAACAATCAAAATAAGACCTATGTAATAGCCTAATTCAGAATGAGAGATTAAATTGATAATCGGCATAACAAGAATACCAATACTAACCAGTAAAGTGCCTATTCCTATTTTTTTTGTAAACACCTTTTTATCTTTAGGGTCAAGTTGTGTATAATGATAACCATGTAATAAAGTAATATTCTCTTTTATTCCTATTTGATAAGATGTAAAAAGTAAAAACAATCCTATAACTATTTCAACAATCAATTCCTCTAATTCCATAATCGTTCTCTCCTTTAATCAAAATAAAATAATTCTTCAAATTTTTTATCTAAAGCTATACAAAGCACTAATGCCAATTTTGCTGTTGGATTAAATTGTCCAGTTTCAATAGAACTAATTGTATTCCGAGAAACCCCGACTAGTTCAGCTAATTCTGTTTGTGATAATTTTTTTTCTTTTCGTACAGTTTTTAATCTGTTTCGCAAAATTAAATGTTCGTCCATTCTATAAACCTATCATTAAAAATTTATAAAAGTAATACCCCATAAATAGAAGAAAGAATAAAGCAATAACAAATTTGGATTTATTTTTTGAAATATGTGCTTCATAACCCATAGAGCCAAATGCCACAGACCCAATAATTGTCATTATGTCATAGTAAGGTTCTTTACAAACTGCTTTAATGAAAAGAATTAAAATGCAGATAAATAAAACAAACATTAAGCCAAAAGATTTCCCTTGAAGTTTAATATGTTTTTCGTATTCATCAAGATATAGATTCTCTTTTTTGTTTTGTGATAGTATTTTTTCTTTATCCATTATATAACGCTCCTTTCAAATAATACCAAGTACACTTGTCATTTATATTATAGCATTCGGTCATTACAAGTCAATATTTTTGCACAGTTTTCTTGTCGTTTTGTAAAAGCGTGCAAATCTGATAGGAAATGCACGCTATATCATTTATCCTACAATCTTCCAGTTACTATCCTTATGTAGCACAAGCTCATACTGCGATACCTGCGTCGCTTTTGTCTGATTATCAATGAATTTTACCGCAACCTTGACTTTCACATTGTCGCCGTCCTTTATAAAGATAGGGTTTACCAGTTCAGAATAAATGTAGTCCCTGCCGATAGGTTCAATCACATTTCCCAATACATAGTAAGCAAGCTCTTTTTCCGTCGCTGTTGGGTACAGCTTAAAGAATGTTTCCAGAAATGCGGTAGCGTCGTTTACAGTATCAGCGTCTACACTTGCGTCTGCTTCTGATGTCTTAGGCTCATAGTCTGATTTTTCGATTGCTGGTGCAAGGGTAGGGTTCTGAACGATTACCATATCCCCGTCAGCGTCTATATGGACTTTTACGGTATAGGTTGCTTTCACATTGCTTGTCTGTTCTCCCTCTTTTATCTGCTGATCTACTTCGTAGGTAGCAGAAAAAGTGTCCGTTCCCAACTGTTCGATACTCCACACAATCACATCTGTAACTGTGGAGCTGGTCGGTATATCCGTTCTGATTGTATCACCATTCAAGTCCTGCAATTCCTTTGTCAGATAACCGCTGATTGCCTGCGTCCTTGCTTCAATCGCTTCTTTGCTGTTATTCCATATGTAATAGGACTTTGCGAAGTTCTTCACAAAATTTTCAATCCCGTTGGTGTCCTGCAAGCGAAGCTCAATGATTTCTTTTTCGTGGGTCGTGTGCTGGTCGATAGCGGTAAAATTCTTATATACCCCAAAGCTCACGCTTGCGATAAGCACCACCCATAACGCAATCACGGTTTTCTTATATATGCCTACCTTGACAGTACGCACCTTTTTTTCTTTGACATTTTCTGTCTGTTTCTTATTCTTCTTAAACATATTTTTCAAGTCCTTTCTATTGTTTTACTCGTCCTGCACCGATTAAGTGCTGTTGCCAGTAACTACTACTTAGGTCTGCATATCCTATCGGGTCGCCTGCATGGTACATTTTGTTATTTCCCACATATATTCCCACATGGGTTACATACGAACCAGCGTTATAGGTAGAATGAAAAAACACCAAGTCCCCAGCCTTTGCCTGCGAAAGCGGAAGATGTTGGGTAGCGTCATACTGTGCTTGTGCGGTTCTCGGTAAGGAGATACCAACTTTTCCATAGCACCATTGCACAAGTCCGCTACAATCAAAGGAAGTGTTCGGGTTACTGCCACCATACACATACTTCCAGCCTTGATATTTCAACGCTTCATTCATAATCGCTTGTGCTGTCGCATTATCAAAGTGTGCCACAGTCAAATATTGATTGACTAATTCCACATAGAACATATTTCCATAGCCATACCGCCAGCCCCCGT
>ERZ1027125.326-NODE-326-length-22353-cov-8.453942_pt1 | contig 22353 bp, 32 predicted proteins | sample MGYA00519249_ERZ1027125 | MGnify/ENA primary metagenome ERZ1027125 (study PRJEB26926, sample SAMN06164580) | human gut metagenome | biome: ENVO:00009003; feature: ENVO:2100002; material: ENVO:00002003 | host: Homo sapiens | place: USA | collected 2012 ... | reverse complement strand
TCTACACGCGTAAGATCGTCGGCAGCGTCAGATGTGTATAAGAGACAGGTATTTACTATATAATTCACCGGCAATTTTTAATATCCATGCTAAATAATGTGCATTTTTTTCATGCGGAGAATTCCAATACCAAGTATCCTTATCTTTTGTAGTACGTGACGCAGCAGCTTTTTTCAAGAAGTTTTTATATTTGTCATCCATAAAGTGTTGAAACTCATGGACAAATGTACTCTGGACAGCTTGCTTTGATAATAATTCTAATATAGATTTGCCAGGGATTAATGTTACATTTGCTTCTCCTGTAACTGGATCCGTACCTTTAATAGCGTCCCAATCTTCTAAATCGAACATATTACATAAATAAATACAGATGGCTGGTCCAGTAGGTACATAAATTCCGGCAGTATGTTTTTCTTTATCGTCTTCATCTAGCATTAAAGCTACTACTAATGGTCCTGCATCAGTATTTAATTCCAATGACAATTGAGGAGAAGTTTCGGTATACATTGCTCTAGTATCAATAATTTTATTTTCAAAGCCTTGTATAACATTTTCAAATGCATTTAGAGCAAATAACAAATCTTCTCTATCCGAATACGCATCTTCTTGGTATACTTTTTTTATTTCTTGCTCAACAATTGTACGAAATTTAGACATCACTACGCTCCATATGGATCTGAATCATTACCATAAATATCTTTACCGGCAGCTTTTTGTTTAAAATATTCTTCTCTATCATACTGCATAGATTCAGGAGCAGTTTTATATTCTTCATAGGATAGTTCTGGGTTTTCATACCATTTATTAAATTCGTCTAAATTAAACCATTCTATAAAGTCTAAACCAGCTTCTTGAGCAACTTGTCTTTTTAATGGATCTAGTTCTGTCCAAGTATGTAAAATCTTTTTATAGAATTCGCCTGGTTTGTTTTCTAACCATTTTACATCATCTTGACAGTACGGATTATTAGCATCATACTTACTTCTACCATGACGAATATGCTTATTATAATTAAAACCTTTATCTTCTGAAGGGATATAAAAGTCTAATTGAAAATGGCGGTGAGTTTCTGGATTTACAAATCTATCATCTGTATATGACATTATAACGTCTGGCCATTTTTCTTTTAATTTATCGAATATATATAATTCATCTTTACTTGTATTATAACCAGTTTCTTTATCAAATATCTTCTTATCACCTTCACGAAGAATATTCTCTACAATTTCTCTAAAATTTTTCATATAAAAAAGGTCACAAATATATATCACATATATACTTAGAACCAAAATTCGTTATCTAAAGCCAAGCCAACATACATTACTACGCAGCTACCCTTTAGAACATGCAGTCTTTGTTTTGGTCTCGATAGCTCCCATGCGCAAGGGATACAATTGGTTAGTTCACAAACCGCCTGAGACTCTGTGGCAATCTATTAAAATTTAATAGAATACTTTTTTAATCTACGAGTAGGATAAATAAGCCGGCACTCATCCTCTCTATCTGCATTCCATCTAGCGTCTATACTTCCGCCATAACGAATTACTTATTTTATACAATATACTTTTAACAATGTAAAGCAAAAAATTATAACAACTCAATTAATTTTTGTTTATTATACTTACGTAAAGCATTTTTAGCTTCTAATTCGCTATCATATACTTCTTCGTATTCTTTTATTACATTTTGTTTATACGTATTTTCTTTTTGCATTAATTTCCAGCTAGCTATCCAACCAATAAGTTTATTTTTTAAAGCAGGATGTTCTGGACGTTTAAACGTTGATTTTTCTACATATACTTTATCTAAATTTATTTCTGTGTTAATCATTCTAACATTCCTTTATTAAAAAGTAGTATAAACAAATTAGGTCCCGATATTACTTACGAGACCTAACTGAATAACATAAATAAGAAAGTAATAAAATATGAAAAACGAAAGCATTCTTCTTTATTTAGAACTACTTTTTATCAATAACAATAAAATTTATTTTTATGCTCAATACATTCGAGATAATTTGAATATAACAATTGGTCATATGTTAATTCTGTTTTTTTATATCCAGCTCTTAAAATTTGTTCTTCTTTTGTATCTTTTTCTAAAGCCTTGCCTATAACAATATTACCTAATACAACCACTACCATACCGATTGCAAAAATATCTAAACAATATAATTTCATAGTCCTACTCCTTAATATGTACTTAAATTATCAAAATATCCTTTAACATAAACAACCGGCGTTCCTTTATCACCACTACCAGATGTCAAATCCATTAAAGAACCTAATAAATCAGTTAATCTTCTTGGAGTAGTACCTTGTGATACCATATTACCTACTAAGTTTTTATCTTTTTCTTTAATACTTTGCTTAATAGTATTAGTTAAATCGTCACCACTTAAATCTTTGTAATCATTATCGGCTAAATATTTAAGTTTTAATTCGTTAGGTGTTCCATTTAATCCATCTGTATAAGCAGGACTTACAACAGGATCAGCCAATTCCCAAATACCACCGACAGGATCTTTAAAACAACCGTCTCCGTATACCATTACTTCAATTGTTTTTCCTGTTTTTTCGTAAATTGTTTTTTGGATACAATTAATTAATTTTTTTGCAGAAGAACATGAAGGAAATAATTTTAGTTTTTCTTCAGTTGCTTTATTACTTCCATATAGACCATATTCACATTTATCTGAACAAATATCTTTTAATGTTATATCAAATGTATTTCGATGTATTTGACAATCTATAACCGCATCAACATTACATACCGATACATTTTGATATACAATATAACACTCTTTACCTTCTGCTTCAACAATTGATTTATAATATTCATCGTAATTCAATCCGGTAAAAGGATGATTTTGTAATACATTACCAACTTCATCGATATTAGGCATTCTTATATAAACAGTTCCAGTAACCGCTCTTGCAATACCTTTTAAAATCATTGCAAAACGATTACGTGAATAAATTGGATTAAATACTAAAATATCTTTTGGATTATTAAATACTTTTTTAACAGATTCGGCAACCTCATCGACAGTAACATAATTACCTTCTGTTCTTGCAACAATAGATTCTGTAATACCTAAAACATCTTTATCATCTATTTCTAACCCACTATTTAGAAGTGTATCAGAAACAATTTGTGCTAAATCATCGCCTTCTTTGAAAATTGGACAAACTAATCCATATACAGATGTACCTATTGTGCGCATATATAATCCCCTTTTTAATGAAATGGTGCGTCGAGCTGGATTCGAACCAACGACCTATCCGTTATGAGCGGACAGCTCTAACCTGGCTGAGCTACCGACGCATATTTATTCAAATAACTAATAATCATGTTATTAAAAAATGAAATGGCTGGAGGAACTGGACTCGAACCAGTATCAACACAGTCAAAGTGTGCTATCCTACCTTTAGACGATCCTCCAATAATGGTGGGTGAGGATGGATTTGAACCACCGATGTCTAAGACGGCGGATTTACAGTCCGCTGCAATAACCAACTATGCGACTCACCCTTAAATGGTCGGAATGGCGAGACTTGAACTCACGACATCTAGTACCCAAAACTAGCGCTCTACCAGGCTGAGCTACATTCCGAAAGGATATACTTTATATATACTATAGAATAATAATTGTAAAACATAAAAATAAAAAAATACCCACAAAATTTCTTTTATGGGCACTTCCTACTTATGAGATTATTTTAAGTAATAACTACCCATCAACCGCTTATAGGTTGTTGATAATAAGGGTAGAAATATGTCATCAAAATATTCATCATGGTTTATAGAACTACTTTTTAAATAAAAAATTATGTATTTTTTCTAATTTATCTTTATTTATGTCGTTTTCTTTAGTATCTGGTATAATAGCATCTACTTTACAATGTGGACAAATTGCAGTAAGCATATCATCAGTCCATTCCTCTATTTCTACCGTTTTAATTTTTCTTTTACAATATGCACAATAGCAAAAATCTATTTCCGATAGAACTTCACGGTTATATATTGTTTGAGTGAGATACCTTTTCATTGTATATTCCAAAAAAAGTAGAAGAGGATTAAGCTAAAGACCGCGCGTTACGAAAAACACATTCTTAATCCTCTTCAAATGTCGTGAACTCTACAGCTCCGACTGATTGCTTTCTACTGAGTGCAATCATTGTTACCACTATTCATGTATCATGTTTTTTGGTAAACTGCTGTACGTTTTTCACGGTCTTCAAATTATTATTTAGAACATTAATATACTATTTGCATATAACGTTCTTGGTTAATAACTTTCAAAGTTGCTTCTAAAGCATCATAGTTTTCGCCCAATGCAATTTTCATAACAGAAGGTGAACAACCAGATAATAAAATATTATTCTTATCGTTAACCGTAATAGGAGTTTGATTACTACGACTATTTACGTTCCACCATATTAGCTTAGGTAAAGTATATCCAGCTTTTTCATATTTAGCCTTTATACCTTCATAATTAGTAAAACCAAATGAATATTCATCAAATTCCATATCTGAAATAATAATAAGTTGTTTTGGCATATCAGTATCTGGTACTTTTTCGGCAACAGCTCTTTTCAAAATTAAATCAAAAACGCTTTGTAAATCAGTATTACTACAATCACCGGTAAAAACAGAACGAATTTTATCCAATAATGTATTACCGTTGACTATTTTCCACTGTGCTCTACATGAAAAAGGAATTACATAATTACGCCAAACCAAAGACTTATTTCTTTCTGCTATATAAATTGCTAAAGACAAAGATACAGCCATTGGTAAACCATTCATTGAACCAGATGTATCACAAACAACTAAACCATTTATTTCTGGTACATAATCTGGTAAAGCTTTCCATTGTGCCTCGACTGTAGGATTTATATTGATATGAGAACCATAACCAATAAAATCATAAGCATCACTATAAACCCGAATTAAATCATACGGATATAATGTTTTAGCATTTATTTTAGCTTTACCTTCTTTTACTGCTTCTATATATGCGTTATACTTATCAGAATCGTTTTTAAAGAAAGCTTTTCTGTATTTAAATGCAGCATAAGAAGGAAGATTTTCGTAGTTAATTTTATCATATTCTTTATTAACTAGTTTTGTTTCAACTATATCTAAATCTTTACGTAATAAAACCAAAGCTCTTCTATAAGCTCCAATTGCACCAAACTTCCCAGATTTCAATAGTATATTTAACCACTTACGCTTTTCTGCATTTTTTACACTTGTTCGTGGTAACCATTTAGCTAATAAAGAAATATCATATAATTCACCTTTAAAATGATGTTGTAAATCTTTTTCTAATTGCATACCTATATAATCTATTACTTCATCTCTACAAGCAGTGAGTAATAGTGGCATATAATCATCATATCTACCATATTCAGCAATTAAATTTAAATTTTTGCATACCCAATCTTTTTCGACATTACCTAAATATTCTAAGCAAATACGAAATACTTTACGCTCACCTTGTCCGCCTCTTACATCACGAATATAAAAAAGAGTACGTAAAGCCAAAGTTTTATCATAGTTAAACGCATTTACAAAAAGATTTAATATACGAGATTCATCAGTTTCTTTACGTAAAGCTGCGCCATGAAAAAACCAATCAACAAGAGCGTTTTGTGTAGAAATATTAGTCAACGCCCCATTTTCAGTATAGGTTTTATTTGACATGGCATTAATAAACGCATTAGTAGAAGATTCACTTACTAATGGCATAGCTTTAAACTCAGGAATTTTTGCAGTGTATCCTAATAAATCTGTATATGTTTTCATAACTAATCCCTCTTTTTTATATAAGACATATTACAGGTAAAAAAATTTAAAGTAAAACAAAAAACTATATTTTAATTATTCACTTTCTTCTGAATCTGATTCGACATAATTTAATTTGTTATAATTCGAATCTACAATTTCTTTAGTGCGAATAGATTCTTCATAAAAACGATCTTCGTGGTTAACAATACCTAATGCCCATAACAATTGAATGAATCGCATATCTGGGCATTTTTCAACCATATCTGCTACTTTATCTAAAATATATTTGTTTGTATCATTACGATTCATGTATTTATCCTCTATTGATATTTAAAACAATACTTAACGCAGTACAAATATAATTTCAAGTTGATAAGAAATGCTAATTTTGATACTGCGTTTTAGTCATCTGTGCTTTGTTACTCCGATGAACCCGAGCATTCCACTTCGATCTTTAAGCAGCCAATCTGGACCCGATCTCTGTTCTCTTTATACTAGTAAACAGTCGTGAGCTAACTCTAGTAGTGTCTTTCCAACCAGTCAGATGTCTTTCCATCAGTATAGAGATTAACTACATTAAAGAATCACCAATAACTGTTAACCTCTTTTATAGAAGATACTACATTGCAAATTTCTCTTCTACAAATTCTTATAAATGGCGGAAGAGGTAGGATTCGAACCTACGGTAACTTTACAGCTACGACTGTTTAGTAGACAGTTGCTTTAAGCCACTCAGCCACTCTTCCGAAAAACGGCTAGAGGAGGTGGAGTCGAACCACACACAACTAATATCTGCAGATACTAGAATTTCCCTCTACTTCCCGTCTTCTTAATCAAACTTTCTTTCTGCAGAAATACTTATTTGACATAGTAGAGCTCCTCTTACAAAATGGTGGAGGTAAGGAGGTTCGAACTCCTGACCCTCTGCTTGCAAAGCAGATGCTCTCCCAACTGAGCTATACCCCCACAAAAATATAATATCTTATATAAGCGATTAATTGATACTTTATATACAAGGTGCGAATCAGCGTTAGGCAGAGTTAGGACAATAAATCTTTCGGATATCACGACTTACCTAAGAAAATTCCTATTAGCTCTTTCGGTGGTTGCCTCTATCATTCGTGTGTTAGATTTACTCAATTAATCATAATCCCTCGCACAGGGAATAGATATAATGGCACACTCAACAGGACTCGAACCTGTAATAAAAGTTTAGAAGACTTTGGGTTTGTCCAATTAGCCTATGAGTGTAATAAATGAAGTAAACTAACCGTTAGACTGAATAGACAGTAAAGGAGTCGAACCTTATTTAATTACTTCATAAAAACTGGCGGGATTGATGGGGCTCGAACCCACGACCTTCTGCGTGACAGGCAGACGTTCTAACCAGCTGAACTACAACCCCATAAATGGTGGATAGGTAGGATTTTCACCCACATTTTTTAATTAACCGGTAAGTTTTGCATTTCAAAAATACTCATAATGATTTATCTAGCTCATCACTACTTTAATTTTTGTTTTTAAACTACTATCCAATAAAATGGCGGAGGGTGAGGGACTCGAACTCTCACAACCTTTCGGTCGGCGGTTTTCAAGACCGCTGCAATACCATTATGCGAACCCTCCGAAAAAAGGTGCTTTATCAGTACTCTTACGTAATAAAGCTTCGACTGCAGTTCAGGCATCCTTTCTACCTATATAGATGTAGTTCTATACCGACTCCCTATTTCAAACATTAGGGGCATGTACCAAATAAACTTATCTAGAATCATTGTTCATTTGGATTTAAAGTACAGATTGTTTAAATACTACTGGCATAACACTTAAATAATCCGTACTTTCTTTTTTCCAATCAAACTTTTTTATTTCTTTTTTCTTATTTTTAATTACTCTAGTACGTAATAAACCTTTGAGCTGAGCCTCTATTAACATAAAATTTCGTCTTTTAGGCGCTTTAATTTTAAGCTTAAACTTATTTTTCATAATCTTGACCTTCAAATATGTTTTTCAAGATATTCAACTAAGTCCTTTACAGTTTCTAATTTTTCAGCATCATTATCTGCAATTTTTAAACCAAATTCTTCTTCAACGTACATAATTAATTCAACATGATCTAAACTATCTAAATATAAATCATTATCAAAAGTATGTGTCATAAGAATTTCATTTCTATGCTTACCTGACACGTCTTCGATTAATTTTGCAACCTTATTGAATATCTCTTTGTTTTCCATGACCATTTCTTTCAAATAATGGGGGTAAGGGAGGGATTCGAACCCACGACCAAGAGGTTAACGACCATGCAGATATAATTGCTGTGCCTATCTTTACCAAAATAGTTTATTTGCTTCTTGCTCTAACCGCTGAGCTACCTTACCCATAAGAACTAACTTATTTCAATAGTTTTAAACAAAAATGTAATAGTAATCTGAAACGTACGAATTATATCTTCATCTAAAACTTCTACAAATAACACTTTATCACCGTCTAATGCAACACTTTTCGAATACCATTCTGGATGCTTTTCCACCCATTCTTGCGCTAATGACATAGGATGAAGATTTTGTTCACTTTCATAATCTTCCCAGTCAATATCATTTTGTAATCGTATTTTACATTTTTGCATTTGACATCTTTCTTTTAAATTGTGGTGGGCTAGGCCGGAATCGAACCGGCACGGGATTACTCCCAACAGATTTTAAGTCTGCAGCGTCTACCAATTCCGCCACAAGCCCGTATTAAGTAATAATTTCTTAAAAAAGAAGTGTCCTTTATTTTCAAGAACACTTACAATATGCATTAAAATTTTTAAATGTAAAACAAAAAAGTGATTATTTTTTCTTTTTACTCGCTACTTGTAAAGTGACTTCTTTTTTAGTAGTATTAGTGTTACACGATGGAGCTTTACCAACTGTTGATTTTAATAAATGAATACTTGGCATCAATTTCATTCTTTTTGCTCAACGCTTAGCAAACATTATTTCTTCAACAGTTTTCTTTTTCTTTTCCATAGCCATTATATCATACTCCTTTTTATAAAAATTGGCTGGGATGGAGGGATTCGAACCCCCGACCAATCGGTTAACAGCCGATTGCACTGCCGCTGTGCTACATCCCAATGATTCAAAGTTGGTTGGCCGAGCGAGACTCGAACTTGCGACCCCAGCTTTATCAGAGCTGTGCTCTAACCACCTGAGCTACCGACCAATAAATGGTGCCAGCAGAGAGACTTGAACTCCCAACCTTCTCATTACAAGTGAGTTGCTCTACCAATTGAGCTATGCTGGCAATGTATAATATAAGAACTATTCTCTTGAATTATTTTTAGGAATAAATTTCTGTTTTTTATTCTTTTTGGAATTTTTCATATATTGATTTCTAATTTCTTGTATTTTCTGCTTCTTTTGTTGAAGTAGCATATTCTCATATCGTTTACGTATTTCTTTAGCACTTTTATCAGCTTGTTTGTTATAATAAGAAAGGACAGTACCGTCTTGGCAATGTCCCTTAATCCACATAACATGGCAATTTAAAGCTTCTAGTCGTTCTGAAATGTTATCGAGAATTATTTTTTCATTTGGTCGATATGAGCCATTTCTAATTGCATGAATTGCGTACGAAGAATCCGTTAATAAGGTAATATGTTCTTTAGTATCTTTTACACTAACAAGAGCAAATAAAATCGCACGTAATTCAGCAGTATTATTATCAGATTCTTCTACAACCGCAGCATCTCTAAAAATTTCTCTGTTTCTAGCGTCTGTAACAACAAATGCTATACCCGAATTATTTTTACGTGTGCTTGCGTCGGTATATATTTTCACAAGATTTGTCCTAGCTTAATTTACTTATTATCTAGAACTTTTGGTGATATAATTGGTGATCCCGACGAGATTCGAACTCGTGATCTTCTCCGTGAAAGGGAGATGTCCTAGGCCGCTAGACGACGGGACCATTGGCGGGGGTAGCTATATCGGTGTCATTGCGCAACCTATGTAAACGTCCAAACTATAACTAGTATTCGTAAGGATAGTTTTACCGACCCCCATAGTATAAATCTTAAACAGCTATATTTATACTTGCTCCAACAGAAGTCATTGCACCAGTCATTGCACCTGAAGAATTATAACCCGGACAAGCTGGTTGACCAACTGCATTTCTATAATACTCGCTTGCAATTCCCTGGGTTTGTGACGAATTCAAAGCAATTAAAATCGATTTTTTCTTTTCGTCGTCCTCATCGTTAATAATAGCAATCATAGATGAAGATTGACTGCTATAAGTAGATTGACAAGGCGACATTATTTGTGTATTTATTCCGCCTACTTCCATGATTTAATATCCTTTTTTTAATATTATCATTTTATAGAACGGTTATTTAATTGGTTGCGAGGGAAGGAATTAAACCTCCGACCTTCAGGTTATGAGCCTGACGAGCTACCACTGCTCTACCTCGCGATAAAAACAAATTTCTTTTATAGATGCTTAAGTAATAACAATCTAATTAAGACCAAGTCCTGACTAAGAAATTTAAGACTGCCAGTGTTATATTATTAAATATGTTAATATAACAGAATAGCTTATTATTTTTTTATATTGTTTCTTATTCACTCTGTATTATAACTTTTGTTTCTAAAATAAATATTTACATTAAAAAACATAATATGTAAAACAGAATATTGTATAAAATATGAAATTATTTTAATTTTGTTATAAAAAGTTATAAAAATAGAAAAAAGTGTATCAAATTGGCAAAGATACACTTTTTTAGAGGAGAGTCAGTGATTATGTTGCTTAGTTTTTATTTAATCCAACGACGATATCCCAAGCAATAATTTCGCCGTTTTCAGGAAGAGCTTTTTTGGCATCTTCCTCAGTTTGAAAAGTTTGAGCGGCAAGTAAACCTTTCCATTCATTCTCTTCTGTTAAATATGCATCATATGAATATTTTTTATTCTTGATAACAAACATATATATCTCCTTTTATCTTCCATTTGATGTATTTCTATCTATATGAACTTCTGTTACATTAGCGTCTTTTGAATTTGTTTTTCCGTTTTTAGCAATATATTTATCTATAGTATGATCAAGTCTTTCTAATTTATAATCTTTTATATTTTCAATTTTTTCTTGGTCTAAATTATAGATTTGCTTTATTTGATGTAACATAATTTCTACATCGGCTACTTCTTCCGCAATATTTTCAACATTATCTGTTCCACGATGTACATTTTCAAACAAAGCTTTTTGCAATTCCATTAATTCTTCGATTGCTTGCATAGTTTGATTTTTTTCACCAAATGTATTTATTACTCTATAAATAGTACGATTTTGTTTAGGTGTCATTTTATAATTCCTGAATCATGGCATGTTCCTTTATGAATATGAGTTACAGTTTTTGGTTCAATTTCTGCTACACATTTCGTTATACATATTACACATACACAAATAATTATTGCACGTAAAACAGAATTTAAACAATATACTAAAACATTTTTCATAAAATACCCTTTCCATCGTTATTTAAAATGCGGCGAACTTTATAAAATGTTGTTACTTTTGGAAAATCTTTTAATTTTGTACAATTTATATAAGTCATGGTACTTCTTAATGATCCTAAATAATCATCAATAATATTTTGTACCGGACCAACGTATTCTTTTAATGTAACAATACCTTCTGATGTTCTGTAGTTAGCCATACCATTCCAGTGTTTATCTTGGGCATATTTAGATGACATTCCATAGGCAAGTTTGAATTTTTTAGTTTCGTATTTTGGTTTATCAGGGACAGAAATTTCATCAATTAATGTAAATCCATCAACAACTCTTTCTTCTGTTTCTATATAGCAATCATACTCATTGGTACGATATACCTTTTCAATAATATCACCTTCAGCCTCATCAGTTCCAGCGACTAAAGAACCCACCATTACAAAATCGGCACCTGCCCCATAAGCTTTTGCAATATCACCATAACAAGTAATTCCACCATCAGCGCAAATATATCCACCCACCGCATGAGCAGCTTCTGCACAATCTAGTACAGTAGATAATTGTGGACGTCCAACTCCGGTTTGTTTTCTTGTCGTACAATTAGCGCCCGGTCCAATCCCACACTTAACTAAATCTGCTCCAGCTAGTATTAAATCTTGGACCATATCTCCAGTTACAACATTACCAACCATTATAATGATATCGGGATACTCCTTTCTAAACAAACTTACAGCTTCTAAAAGTTTTGGAATATATCCATTAGCAATATCAATACATAAATTTTTACAAAGACCAGTATCTAAAACACGTTTTGTCTTATTTACATCTTCAGTATTTATGCCAGTTGATAAAAAGACATAATCATTTCCACAAATATGTCCATCGAGAGTTTTAGCAGAAAGATTATTTTCAGTAAAAAATTCATAAAGGCTGTCAAAAGAATAATGTTTTTGCAAACAACAGAACATTTTATTATATTGAAAAACTTTAGCCATTTCAAATGTACCTGTAGTTGCCATATTAGCTACAGTTAATCCATTTCCTTCTATTGTTCTATTTGACCATTTAAAGGTATACTTTCTATATACGTTAGGCTCTTTTCTTGAATTTAAAGTAGAGCGTTTAGGTTTAATCAATACATCACAATAATCTAACTGTTCTTCGTTTATAACTTGTGTCATTTATTAATCCTTTTTTCTAATTTTTTTGAGAATATCCTGTAGAAGTGGATCTTTTAAAAATGCTTCAGTACTTATATTACACAACGCATCGATAATTGCATCTACTCTTTTTTTATCCCAAGTGTTTTTACGTACTTCTATTAAAGATACTATCTGTGGTCTTACTGTATACCAATATGTATCGTAAAGTATTTTTTCTTTAGAAGTATGTTTTTCTCTCGCTTTAATATTTCTAAGCCAATTCAGCATCTTCTTCCTCTTTCAAACGTTTTAATTTTTTTAATTCTTTTACTAGTATCGGACAAACTACATTTAAACGCTTTTCATAATTTTTTTCTAAGTTTTTTCCTGAACGCCAATCTTCTAACCAAATATCTACAATCGGTGTATTTAGTTGAACGACTAATTCACAAAGATTTTTTATAACGCCCATAGAAGTATTTTTATTAAACAATGCTGTTGTAATATGATCTAAAACAAGTGATTCTTTTACATTAAAAGCCTCATTTGCTTTAATTATTTTATCGTATCCAAATAGTTTATTAAAAAACTCTTTAATTATTAGCATTAAATTTACTCCATAGACGACACAAAAAGTTTTGAAAACGAATAATATATTTACCGTATAATTTCCAGCGTAGAATTATTTTATGAATAGTTTTTAAACTGCACGGCGAGATATAATCAAAATGAGTTAAACCAGTGTCATATCCAACAATTCTTGGTCCTCTTTTAGTATATGATATTCTACTTTCTCGCGTAAGTTTATATTTAACATTCTAATCTCTGTTGAAACTCGATGCTTTTAACGGAAGATCGTCTATTACAGTAAGATAATCATAAGGAATGAGACTATAGCAGCAATGATCCGCATGATAAAAATTAATTCAGTTAACTATCCAAATAAAATCATCGTAAGGCAATTCAACATCATTAACAGTACACTGTGATAATATTTCGTATATTATCGCATCTCTTTCACGATTATCTCTTCTATAATATGTAAGTAGTCTATACACCAATTGCACCTTTCGATTAAATTATAAAAAACTAAAAAAGAATGTAAAACAAAAAAGTTCTTATCATTAAGGTTACTTTTATGCCTCCGACTTAAAATCGATGAAATAAGTGGAAAAGTTCGAGTATCCAGAGCTTTAAGCGGTTAAATAAAAGAGGGGAAGTCTTAGGGCTTCCTTTTTATTTTCCATTATTAGTAGTTTTAATAGTATATCCGCTCATTGTTTCTAATTCTTTTGGATTCCAACTCTCCGTTTCTTCGAATTTGCCTCGGCCCAAATCACGTTGTACATATACTACAGTTCCAGGTGTACCTGTACGAGATTTAGCTATATATAATCTTGCTTTTTGTACTTCTTTTTCAGCTGGATTAACATTTATAGTTGTCATTGAGTGTGCGATATGTACTTTTCGTGCGGATTCTGCTACAGATGACATTGAAATTACTTGATCACCAGTTAAATCCCAACTTGTACGACCTAATTGTGAACCTGTAATTACTGGACATTCAAATGTAATAGCTAAATTCTTACAATCCGTTGCAACATTACCATTATCTTCATAAACATTACCTTTCATTTTTTGAATAGGTAAAATTTTGTCCATGTAATCTAAGAAAATAACGTCTGGTTTCCATTCATAACCGATTTGTTCACTTTTCCATCGGCAATATGTCTTAATATAATTATGTATAGTGTTACAAGTGATACAATCTGGTCTATAAAATTTAATATTCATCATACCACTAAAAGTATTAATGAAAGAATTAAAACGCTTTTTAAATTCTGGTTGTAAGCTTGGGTCACGCATATCTGCCAAGCTCATTCCGGTAAAACTGTTACAAACGCCTTGCATTAATTCTTGTTGGTCTAATTCAAGAGTAATAAAAATAATACGCTTACCATCTTGCAAAGCTTTACGCGCTAAATATGACATTGTTTTTGTTTTACCATAACCAGGAGCAGCAGCAATAATATGAAGATTACTTTTTGTAAAACCACCGCCAAGTGCTCTATCCCACGTAGGAAGACCTGTAGATAACATATTTGTTTTATCATAGGTTTCATTTACATTTTTTAAGAAATCTTCTGGATCAAGAGTATCTAAATCTAGACCCATATCATTTTCAGCACCAACGTTTAAAACTTCTTTAAAAGCCTCTAATGCATCTGTATAATTACCAACTTCTAATACTTTACTTCCTTTTGCCAAAGCTTGTTTCCAAGCGACTTGTCTTGCAAATGTTACGGCTTTTTCTTTAAAATATTCTAATTGAGTATCATCATCTAATGTAAAAATTTGTTCGATTTTTTCTTCGTATTGAAAATATTCACCACTAGATAAATGGTGTTTGTTAACAAAATCGGTAGCAGTTTCAGTTAAAATTAATTTAGATGGCACGCCTTTATATTTATTATAATAGTCATGAATCCAAATACAAATATTACGTAAATATCTATTTTCAAAGAAATCAGGCTTAACTACTTCTAATCCGCTTAATTCAGTCCAAGTCTTGTCATATATTAATAAGCTTATAAATTTTATCTGAGTATCTATTTTATATTCATCATCGAAGTTATACTCAATTTGAGCCATTTTCTTTCTCCTTTTAACGCTATCGTTATTATAGAAGTAAGGTTATAAATTAATTCTACAAAATAAATTTCCAAATAGTTTATTTTTTATTTTCAGAAATTTCTTTGACTAAATTAATAAAATCTAATACGTTAGTAAAAATTTTAACACCGGAATCATACATCATTTGTTTCCTACGATTATAATGCTCTTGAAAAACATAATACCCACCTTCATCTTTAAAATCAATTACTAAAGAAACATTCATACCATCTTTCTTTTTTCTACTAGCACGTCCAATTCGTTGTATTCCGGCGATTGGAGTTTTACCAGCACTAAATAACACAGCGGCTTGAAAGATATCAATATCAACACCTTCATCTAATACGGTACTTCCAAATATTATATTGTACCCATCTTCTTCTAAAGCCTTTCTAACATCTTTAGGTGTACCTTTTCTTTCTTCTAGCTTTAGACTACCTCTTTTAGTTGGTTTCCATTCATATATTGTTTCATCACCACAAATAAATAATGCCTTTATTCCTTGTTCGGCTAAAGATTTCATCATTTTTTGACCAGGCTTGATATTATTATAAGAAGCTAATGTTTTAATACCATACTTATCTAAAAATTTGAGCATTTCTAAACCGGCCGCATTTCTATTTTTATTATAAGTGATATTAGCTCTATATTGCATAAAATAACTGTCGGCAAATTGATCTGGTACATTCCCTGGCTCATTTTTAAAATTAATAAAATACCCATAAGGCTGTGCAATATTACCGTCTGATACAGTATCTTTCATTTTATATACAAATGCAGGTTCACCTAAAATAGCGATTGTTCTAAAATCGTCTAAATCTTGATAAGGTGATTTATAATTTCTAAATGGACTGCCCGAATATCCAACGATTCTATGCAACTTATCAAAATCTGTATAAAAAATTGGTTCAAAAAACGTCAAAGCCTGTACATGTTGGCATTCATCATATATAATAGTATTTACTTCCTTTAAAAAGCTTAAATATTCTGCATTTTGACCATTTAATCTTGAATCTGAACTGCTCGTATTTAAAAGTACAATTTGTTTAGTATAATCTGGTTCTTTACTAGGATTCCAACTAATATCTGTCATTCCAAATGATAATAATCTTTCGTATATTTGCTGTAAAATAAAATTATTATCGTTTAAAATCAATATCTTATCGTCTACGAGCATTTTGCATAATAAACACATCATGGAAGTTTTACCGCTACCTACCGCAGATTCTATTAAAGATTGAAATTGATTAAGTGATGTAAGGACGGCCTCTGTTTGATATGGTCTAATTTCAAATGTTGGATTAATACTTTTTACTTCTTCTGCTGCCAAAAGCACATCATTTTCAGTATATATTTTAGTAAGAGGACGAGTAATTAAAGGTACTCCTACTTTACTTTGTATATATTTAGTTAAGCCAGCTGGAAAGCGTAGATACGTATATTTGATATCATCTATTACCATTTCATATAACACTTGATAATAGCAGATGGATTCAGTTTGTTTTAAATCAAAGTCATACCTAAATTTCGTAAGATTATCTTTTATAAGAGTAGTTACCAATTCTGATTCATTACAGACATAATTCCAAAACGTATTTGATTGATAAATTGGCATAGCAAATCCTAGACTTTAAATTATTTTTATCATTTATTATAGAATTTATATGCGACAACCGTTCTAATAAATAAATGTTAAAAAGGAGAATATTCTTTATGTTTGAAACTGTAAAACAGATTTTTAAGAAAAAGCCAAAACAGATTGCCGCAACTGACGCTCCCATTAATGAATCTTTGGCTTTTCAAGACAGAAAATTACAACAAATTAGTTTAGAAATTAAACCAGCCGGTAATGAAACCGTTTTAATGTTAACTGAAAAGAAATCTAATACCGAGATAGCATTAGACCAAGAAATCTGTTTTGTTTTAGCAGCTGTTTTACAAGAGTATTCACTTAATGGAAATATACGTAAAATTATAAAAGAAATCGAAAAAGGGGAATAATTAATGGAAAATGCTTATAAATTAGCAGAAGTTTTATTAGCAGATATCAATGCACATGCAGAAGCTTTTACCTCAGAAGAAGGTAAAATGATTGCAACATCTGATTCTGTTATGGCATTAAATAAAATTTTAGAAAAAGCTTTTACACTACATAAATATTTAGTTGAAAAAGAATTATACGTTGGCAAGCCTTCAATTGAAATTGCTTTGGTTGAATTACAAAAATATATGGAAAAATTACAAATAAACCAAGAAAATGCAGAAAAATTAAATTTGTCTAACGCATTACAATTGTGGAATCAGGCAAAAATAGCTGCTGCAATATTAGCTTGCAATTTATTAGACTTTAGAGATTCTTTAAACTAGGAGTAAATTTATGTACGGTACTTCTAATATGACTTATTATAAGCGTTCTGCACCTAAGCCAAAAACAACTAAAATTAAAACAGTACAAGCCGAAATTAGTTCTGAACACGATCTACAAAAAGCATGTGTCGCAAAATTAAGTGCACACAATATGTTATGTTTTTGTACAGATGTTTTTAACGGTATGTCATTCATTCGTGATATTAAATTTAAAGCCATTTATAAAACACATATGGAAAAAATGGGTGCACGTAAAGGTCAACCGGATTTAATTATTTTAAATCGTGGTAAATGTACATTTGTTGAATTTAAATGGAATAAAGGTAAAAAATCACCAGACCAAGAAGCAATGTGCAACTTAATTACTAGTATGGGTTATGAAGTTTTAGAGTGGCGTACCCTAGAAGATTGTACAAATTGGATTTTGGCTAATGTAGATTTAAACCAGAAAGAAGAATAATATGCCAGTTTGGAAACAATTAGCACAATCTACACCAAAAGTATCTCCAGGTGCAGTAAGTAATTCGTCTAAAACAAATATTAGTAATTTTAATTTGCAGTATGATTCAAAAAAGAAAATTATTACATATTATGGATCTGTTGCATCTAGCTCTATGCCGGGTGGATACAATGTAATAATCAGCTTTTTAAATGTAGGTCCAGAAGACGGTCTTACAGATGATGAGATTTTACAAGGCTTCAAACCAAAACCATCACTTGCTAATAATGAAGTTCAAGTAAGATGTTCTTGTCCGGCATATCGTTTTAGATTTGACCAAGCTAATAGAAGTCATGGTGCGGGTACAGGTAAAAAGTTTCCAAATTACCATAGAAAAACAGATCGCGCTCCAAATAATCCAAATAATTTACCTGGCTTTTGTAAGCATCTTTTGGAGTTCGTTGAATATTTACAACGTCAAGGATTTATACATTGATTAAAGTTTCTATAATAATCCCCGTTTATAATACTGAAAAATACATAAGGAAATGTCTAGAATCGGCAATTAATCAAACTTTAACCGATATCGAAATAATTTGTATTAATGACGGTTCAACAGATAATAGCTTAAGTATATTATATGAATATGCAGCTAAAGATTCTCGTATACGTGTATTCACTAAAGCAAACGAAGGTGTAGCAAAAGCACGTAATTTAGGTTTACGTCACGCCAGAGGTGAATATGTTGGTTTTATAGACAGTGATGATTTTGTAGATGAAAAATACTTTGAAGAATTATATAACTATGGTCCGCAATATGATGTAATACGTGGAATAAGAGTTATAGATGAAACTAACAAACAAGGTAAAAATAAATACGGTTGCATTATTCCATCTATAATAAAAAGAAACGTATTAGTTAAGCATAATCTATTTTTCCCCAATAGAAAATCCGGAGAAGATAGTACATTCAAACGCTGGCTTTATAACGCAACTCGAAACATTTTTGAATGTCCAGATAAAGGTATATATTATCATTATATGCGTAGAGCCGGGTCCCTTTCTAACTATGATATAAAAGAGTAATATTATGACACAGCCTTTAGTTTCAATTATTTTAACAGTATATGATACCAAATTACATTATTTACAAGAATGTATAGAGAGTCTTTTGCAACAAACTCATAAGAATATTGAAATTATTGTAATTGATGACGCTTCTCCAAATACTACTTACGATCACATTGTAGAATTTTCAAATAAAATCAAGTTGTATAGAAATCCTGAAAATTTAAAAATGAATAAATCAGTAAACAAAGGATTTGGTTTATCAACAGGTAAATATGTAGTTAGATTAGGTAGTGATGATATTTTTCATAACGAAATGCTAGAAAAAGAAGTAACTTATCTTGAAAATCATCCAGAAGTTGGCGCAGTTTGTTGTGAATTAAAACGTTTCGGTTGTGACCAACATCAACATATTAGACGACCAAAAGTTTGGGATTATAATAATATTGTAAATAATCGAATTTTTATCGGTACTGGTTATGCTGGTGGTATGATGTTTAGACATGAACTCTTAGAATTTTGTTCAATAGATGAAAATTTTAAGATGTGTGAAGATTTTGACTTTCATCTACAATTATTGAAACATATGCCCATTGCAAGCATTCATGAAGTTTTATATTATTACCGCTCACACGAAACAAATTTATGTAAGAGTGTAAGCCGTCAAGAAAGATGGGCTCTTTTAGATAAGATTATTGCTAAACACAAAAACTAATTTATTCTTTTAATATCAAGTTCTAATACAATATTTAGAATAAAGAGAGTAAATTATGCCTGATATAACATTAAATATCCCTTCTAATAGTAAATTTCACAGTAGCCTTAATGAAATAGATTTGGCTATGGGTGCAGTTTTACTCAATCAAATGAGAATAGCTGATCCACGTAATAAGCTGGGTTTGCAAGACGTTTTAGCAACAGAAGAAAAAAATGATTGGTTATGGGACTATTCTAGGGTTTTCCAAGTAGATGAATTAACCACAGAAGAAATATTTAATACTTATTTATTACGCAAAAATATTAATAAAGAAAAAGGCGTAGATATTACTTATCCAATCTTAGCATACTTACAAAACGACTTAGAAACAGTATTTTGGGGTACAGGTAATAGATTTAGACAATGGTATTTTGATTTACCAACGCCAGCGGATTCTTGGGAAGTTGGTGATTCTGTATTTATTACTGCGCCGGCTAAATATAGAGGCTTACAAGGTGAAATAGAAGAAGTAAAGACAGAATATTCGCAATTATACTGTAAGTTGTCTATTAACGGTCAAATTATCACAAATACACTTCCTAATCTCAAAAAAGAAGAAATGTGGTTTAAAATAGAAGACCTTCGTCAAATTGGCGACAAAACACCTTCAACTTATAAAGCTAAATCTGTAAAAGGTACATACACTGCAGTAATATTATGTGATAATAGAGATGAATTACAATATTTACGTGATAAATTTATTTTACGTTGTGCTGATGGTCAAATTTGGCATAAATACGCATCTCCTTCAATTAACGGTGCGGAAAATCAACTATTTACAGTATTCGATATTCCTAACATCGAAAGATATCCAGCTTCACAAGATAAATTAAAAGGTGAAGGTTATATTTATGGCTCTGCATTTAAGATTAATTATTGGGGATGCTTAACAGATACACCATTGCCACAATCATTAATTGAGACAATCCGTATGAATATTCATGTAGAAGGAGATGGTAGAACTAATCGAATAGTTATTAGTTAATATAAACAATTACAATATTTTAATTAATATAGGTTCTAGTTTTATATATTTCTAGTTTAATTTTCATATTACAATAGTTCTAGTTTTTAGTTTATAATCAAAATATATTAAAGGAAAAGATACAAATGGCAAAATTTTTGAAAAGACTTTCTGCTCGTGTAGCTCGTGAAGCTTTACGTGAAAGTGCAAAAGAAGCTAAAAACTGGATCGTTTCTAGAAAATTGATTTTAGAAACTGAAGAAGGTGATATTGAATTTGATAAAGGTGAAACAGTTGAAATCGGTGCTACACCTGAAGGTGATATGGCATTGAATGGTTCTGCTGCTGTTGTTGTTATTTCAGATGCTGATTTAGCTGCTAAGATTGCAGACGTTGTTGTTTCTTCTGATGAATTATCTGACGTTAACTTCGTTGAAAAACCAGCTTTGGATGCTGTTATGGACGGTGAAGAAGTTGATGATGTAATCGACAGTCTTGCTGATGATGACAATGATGAAGTTGAAGTTGCAGAATTAGATATTGAACAAAAAGAATCTGTTGAAGCTAAGTTTGCTAAATTCAGTGAAAATCGTATGAATCCTGCTAAATTCTTCATCTGCGAATCAATCTTAGTTGACGAAAGTGATAACGCTCCTCTTAACTTAAGACTTATCAAAACTGATTCAGTTAAAAAAGAAAGTTTCTCTGACTATAAGAAATTCGCTGGTCGTGTAGCTGAATTAAATGGTTCAATTCAACCAGGTAAAAGAGAAATTGCTTTATCAGAAGCTGGCGAAATCATGGGTGCATATGATACAGAAGCTAATGCTGGTGAAATTTATCCTGAAAACACATTTGAATCTGTAGATGCTATGGATAATTTTGACGCCGCTCCTGCTGCTTTGATGCAATATGAAGATTATGGTGATAATGCTGAAGTTCTCGAATCTGCATTAGGTGCTTTCGAAGAATCTGCAAAATCTGGTAAAGATTACGTTGCTTTGGTTGAAGCTGTTGAAAAAGCAGGTTTGGCTGAAGAAGCAGTTGCTAAAATCGTAGCTACTTTTGATAATCGTTCTTTAACAGAATGTGTACGTGCTTTTGATACAAAGTATGGTAAATATGTAGCTGCATTTAAAGAATCTGTAGATTGCGACAACTTCATCGCTGAAACAGGCGAAGAAAAACGTTTCACAAAGCGTTTCTTCGCGTAATTACATCTTTATAATGTGATTAAAAAATACAAAAAGGGTTCCTAATTTTTGGGACCCTTTTTTATGTTCTATAGAAATATATTAAACTAGCTTATGGAAAGTAAAATGTATTTAATACGAGAAAATGTACAAGATGAAGAAATAACTGGTTATTGGATTGATGAAAAAATTAATGGTAAATTGATCGAATCCCATTTTGTAACAAAAGACCTAAAGACCTGTTCTTGCAGATATTTTGCAGAATCTCAAAATCCTTATAATCATTTTCATATCAATTTATGCTCGTATTGGATAAAATCTGGTAAACCACAATGTGCAATGTATGCTAAATCAAAAAAAGGTAAAATCGTTGTACTTTGTCCAGGTTTTACTAAAATTAAATAAGCTTAACAATTTATATTTACTAAAGTTCTAATTATAAAATGATTGTAATATTAT
>ERZ1027125.319-NODE-319-length-22605-cov-10.989623_pt1 | contig 22605 bp, 21 predicted proteins | sample MGYA00519249_ERZ1027125 | MGnify/ENA primary metagenome ERZ1027125 (study PRJEB26926, sample SAMN06164580) | human gut metagenome | biome: ENVO:00009003; feature: ENVO:2100002; material: ENVO:00002003 | host: Homo sapiens | place: USA | collected 2012 ... | reverse complement strand
CCAGACTCATATCCGCATATCGCGGGTCGGAAAATAACCATCGCGGCATCTGCATATGCCAGACGTTCTGTACGTCCGTCTGCCGCATAAGCCGGAAATTTGGATGCTCGGTCAGCTTGGCTGCTTTCATGGGGATTCCCTCCGATTTCTAATTGCATTGTATTGACAGTTGATAAAATGGCATAGTTGTGATAAAATAATGCCACAAGGATTTTATTTGCGTGGGAGGTGTAAGCATGATCACGATTCGGCCTGTATCAGATTTACGAAACAAGTTTACAGAGATCGAAGACTGCGTCAAAAGCGGCAAGCCTGTTTATCTCACCAAAAACGGGTACGGCTCTATGGTCGTTCTCAGTCTGGAGCAGTACGCCGCGCTGACGGACGATATCGAACTGAAGTTGGATGAGGCGGATAAGGCTGCGGCAGCAGACCCCGTTCGTTATACGGAAGATGAAGTTTTTTCGAGAGTGAGGAGCCGCATCCATGAACGAAAAGCATTATAAGCTGCGCGTTCTCCCTCTGTTTGAAGAAGACCTCAATGAAATCGTAGATTATATCACATATCGTCTGAAAAACCCAATCGCCGCAGAAGCGTTGGTTTCTGATGTGCAGACGGCGATCCACGACCGTCTTTCCTGCGCAGAGGCATTTGAACAGTATCACTCGGCAAAAGAACGGCGGTATCCGTACTATCGGATCACTGTCCGCAATTACACGATCTTCTATGTCGTCATTGATGATGTCATGGAAGTCCGCAGAATCATTTACAGCCGACGCGATATCAAGCGCCAGATCTGAATTACTGGTTCAGAATGCTGTCCACCGTACACTCCACCATTCCAATCTCGTCATCCTCAGCCAGATCGCAGGCGGGCGGCTGCCCGCTGCGGTCTGGCTGTTTTTCTTTGGCGGGCGGTTTGGGGATGTTTGACGCTTCTTTCTGAACAGGCGCTTTCTTTTGCGGCGCTGTCTCGGTTTCTTTTCTTCGCCATTCCGGGATGTAGTCAATGACGCGGCAGGCGGTGAGACCGGCGTAGTCCGGCAGCTCCTCCGGCGTCATTTTGTAGAGGAGCGCGGGCTTGTGCCCCTTGAACAGCGCCAGACACTTCCGGTTCTCCAAGCGCAAAACTTCATCGGGGTTCATCAGGTCGCGCTGTGTGTTGCTTCGCGTCTGCGAGTACGGGCGCGTGGACGAATACACCGGCGAAAACAGCGGCATCATCGGCATCTGGTTATTGAGGACGGAGATCGTCACCTTGCCGCATTTCTCCGAAATATATTTTGCCGACGTCAAATCGTTGCAGCCCATATAGAGCGTCTGGTCGAACGTTGCAAGCTGATTTTCCCATTCCTTGCCCGGATATTTTTCCTGCCACTGAGATAAGCTCTGCACGACGATCTGCGCGGACATATTGAAACCGCGGATGCTGTTCAAACTGTCTGCCACGCCATCCAGATAGCCGATGTTGCAGTATTCGTCCAGACAGAAATTTGTCAGCACCGGCAGCCGCCCGCCCGCGCATTGCAGGCGCGCGAAGTTTGAAAGCTGCGGCAGCGCCAATGAGAAGAACAGCGACGACAGGAATCGGTACGCGCTGTCCTGCGCGGAAATGATGACAAAGTACACACACGGCCGCTTGCCGGGCAGCAGAAGGTCTACATCATGGTTGCGCGTGATCTTATCCACCAAGCGACTCTGAAAGACCGCCAGCCGGTTGCCGAGACCAATGACGATGTTGCCCCAAAGGTTTTCTTTTGCCTTGAGGAACAGACCGTGCGGATACTTGGCTGGATGCTCCGGCGGCAAGGCTTCGAGCTTGCGGTTGATCTCCTCAATGCTCTCCGTTGCGATCATCCGGTACACATCGCCGAGCCCACGCTGTTCAATGGGGAGAAGATTTCCGTTGGCATCGCGCAGATTGACGACATAGTGAATGAGCGCCATGAGCAGATTCAATTCCGCCCGGCTCCAGAAGTCGTTGGCCTCCTTCGGCCCCGACGTGTTCTGCACGATCGTGTTGGCTACCGTCTGCACGAGCTGCGGCTGGGTGTCCAGTCCATACAGACAATTCCAGCCGTCCGAATGCTCCATGTCCAGAAAGTTCACAGCTTTCACATAGAAGCCATGCTGACGGAAATACGGAGAAAGACGTTCAAAAAGCTCTCCCTTGGCATCCGTGATGAATGCGGACTCGCCGCGCTTGGCGCAGCCCATGAGGAACGGGATGATGAACCCGCGGGACTTGCCGCTGCCCGGTGCGCCGATGCAGAGCAGGTTATTATTGTCTCCGGCGACCATCCGGTGCGCCGCGTAGAACGCATAAGCATCCGGATCATCCGGATGCTTTTTGACTTTGCCGAGGATCATGCCCTCCGTCTTGCCTGCGGGCGACAGCTCCAGAAATTCTCGCATTTCTTTCTCCGTCAGGAAACCGGACGTGCCATGTGTGCCGTCCGGGAGAATGTCAAATCCACGTGGGTCATGCGTGTATTTGTAACCGGAAAACCAGATGTAACCTTTTTTCGTAATGAGACAGATGATCAGCACGATCACCAGCGTCGTCACGAACCCAAAGCCGGTGAATACCGCACCCCAGTTTTTGAACGGGTTCAGCACCCAGATGCTTTGGATTTCTTCATCCGCTTGATGAAAGGTCGAAGCGATTCCAAGTCGCAGGGAATTGAGAAACATCCCATAAAAATACCAGCCGACAATGACGGCTGGTATGCGCATGGGCAGCTTGGCTTTGTTTCGGGCAAACCAGCTTTTGAATCTTGCGTCCAGTTTGTCCTCCAGCTTTTCAAGGAGCTTTGAGAGGCGGAACATCCAGAACACCTCCTTCCGATGTGTAAAATGGCAGGTCAGGCGGCGCGTATGGCGCGGTGCTTCCAAGCAGCTCCCGCAGCGCCGACTCCGTGATGGTAAAGACACGCGCCTTTCCGGTTTCGCGGTAACGGCGGTTCAGAACAGCTTCCACCTGTTTCGGCAGCGCGGCCAGCGCAATTTGGGAGATACCATCCGAACGGGCCGTTTCTACCGCCGCGTCAATGCGCCGCAGATCCATATCCGCCGCCATGACGAATGGGACGCTTTGATACAGTGCGTCATACATCATTCGATCCGCGGGCGGCGGAACGTAATGCGACTTCAGGATGATCCTCGCCAGAAGTTCGCGGTAATTGGCTACACCCATGATACAGAGCTGCAAGCAGCCTGTGCCATTGCACGGCAGCAGAAACAGCGGCAGCTTCAGGCAATCGTAGACCTCGCGGTAGGATTGCAGGCGCGTATTTTGCTTCTCTTGCACGGTATCCAGCTCGGAAAGGATCTCCTCGTAGCTGGACGCGGCAAAAATTATGGCGCGCTGCTTTGCGGGAATTGCCGCCGTATGATTTTGGAACGCGGTCAGTTCATCCGTCAGCGCGACGCAGCCGATATTGGGGCTGACCCAGTGGATCGCGCACATGAGGTTGCCGGTATGGAGCAGCGCCGCCACACGGGTGCTGCCCCACGGATTGGAGCCGCGATTACGGGCAATCATGGGGAGGAACATCGCCTGTTCGCACAGCGCGGAAACATCTGTCGTAAAAACAGAAACACCGGCCTGATACGCGGTGGTCATCAGCTTTGCTTGCCGGATACGGCGGATGGTATCGGCGGCTTTGTAAGCTGGGGCGACCGCGGCAGGGAGCTTTGGAAAGGCAGCGTCAAGCAGCCGGTTCCCGGCAGCGGTCAGCGTATAGGCTTGTGCGGGCTGATAGAGCTTTATCAGGCGGAGGATTTCAAGGTTCTGAACCTCACCCTTGGAAAACACGCCGGTCAGATCTTTCGCCAGCACAAAGCGGCACCAGCGAAGAAAGCGGAGAATATCAAGGTCACGGGTCGTAAAAATCATGGCAGCACCCGTTTTCCTGCGAGGCACCGAAACTGCGCTTGCGCCGGTTCCGGCGCAATCACAATTTCGGCAAACACGCCTGTTTTTCCTGCCGCGCGTGATGGGTTTGCGTAGATGACAGCTTTTCTCACGGCTCGTGATGGGTCGGCACATAAAAATCCATTGATTGATAAGGACTTTTTGCCGCTCCAAGCCATCAGCAGGTTGCCGGTACAGAGGATGCCTCCGAAACCAGCGAAAAATTGACCATTACGGATGGCTCCAAGGGACTGTACGCAATGCCTTTTTGATGATATTGAAAGAACTCATCCGCGGATTCCGGCAGCACCAGGCTGATATGGCAGACATTCTCCGCACTGCGGCTGGACATCATGTGGACGGATAGGTGGTACTGGTCGTCATCGTCAATGACCAAGCCCTTGAGCGCATTGCTTACGGCTTTCCACCCCTTGTTGTCCTGATCGAATACGTGCCGGCCGTCCACGTCGCTGTGTTCGTCGATCACCAAAAGCATCTGCTTGAAATGCAGCCGGAAATTCGTGTGCTGCATATAGGCTGTCAAAAGCTGCCGCACCGTGTCCGTCAGCCAAGTCGCGGGCATATACCGGCAATGCGGCAGAAGCGTGTCGAGCTGCATATGCACCCAGCCCGCGCCCGCGATTTCAATGTGCCCGGACGGGAGCTGGAACTCCAGACCGTCGCGCCGCCCGTATCCGCCAGCGCCCGGCATCTGTGCCTCGCAGATCTGGCGCAGATAAAGCGTCGCCGCTTCAAAAAAATACGCGGTTTCTTCCAGCGTAAGCTGTAATTTTTCGCGGCTCATTTTGCCGCCGTCCGCAACCGCCGTCAGCGTATTGGCTTTCTGCGAAGCTTTGGCAATGACGGACTGAATCTTTTTTGTTTCTGCTGCAAATCGTTCTTCATTCATCTGTTTTGTTCCTTTCTCTTTAACAAATCTGTTGGCGATGTGGTGATCGCATCGTATTCCTTCTGCGTGGCGTAGAACGCAATCGGCACATGGTTATACCCGATGCACAGAAGCCCTTCGCCGCGGCGGAATCTGGTGATCTGACGGACTTCTTCCTCGGATAAATTCAAGACGTTTTGAATCAGCCGGGCTTCCTGTTCCTCCATCTGCATAACGATCTTGATGCGGCTGGAATCCAGAATGCCTTTGCCGTATTTGCCGTTGTCCAGTGAGAACAGGTCCTGCATACCCTGTGTGGACGTGATGGCAATACCGCCGAGGCCGCGGATGGTCTTGACCATTTCCTGAATGTAGCCCGCCGCCAGTGGGTTGGAGTTCGCGCCGACCAGCGACCATAGCTCGTCTGAGATCAGCGCGGAGAGCTGCCCACTGGCACCGGAGATGAGGTCATTTGCAATGTCCGTCGCCCAGAAGATACCGGGCAGGAGCAGATCGTCGGGCATACCGGATGTGTCAATGACGATGTATTTGTTATCAAGGTCAATTTCATTCCGGCTGCCCATGGCAGAAGCCGAGCCGGTCACATACCGCGCCAGCACAACGGCAAGGTGCTTCGTGTCTGCACTGCTTTGCAGCACATCGTACCAGTCGGCAAGCACAGGCATTTCGCAGAAGCGCCCGTCTTCGGTCAGGACGGAAGCGTTGTCAAACGTGATGCCGTAACGCCGGTAGCACTCGACCAGCGACGTATCGAGATAGTTCCGGTCCTCATCGCTGAGGTCGCGTTTTTGCAGGCTGTACCAGATAATAAGCCGCGAAATTTTATCCGCCAGTACAGAATCGTCGCGGGAGGCAAGCCCTTTGAGGCCCGCGTAGGTGTCCAGCGATTTTCTGCGGATCGCCATGATATTCGGGCAGTCCGGTGAGGACGGGGACATTCTCAGATACAGTCCGCCAAGCTGCTCACAGCGTGGACGGAACTCGTGTCCTTTTTTCGGGATGATATAAATGACGCGCTTACCTTGCTGTCGTAAACGCCCGCCAACACATTGGAGCGTGAACGTCTTGCCCGCGCCGGACGAGCCGCCGATCCAGATGTTGCCGTTCGTATATTTATAGTCGTCGTAGGGGTTCAGGAACACCGGCGAGCGGTTGTACATATTAAGACCGAGGAAAATGCCGTTGCGGTCAGACAACTCATAGGACGCGAACGGGAACGCCGCCGCCACGCCGCTGGTAAGCGCATTGCGGCGTGACTTGCGTTCTATGTCCGGGTCGAGATAGAGAATTGGCAGCATGGACAAAAACGCCTGCTCCTGCTTGTACTCGCAGCGGCGGGCGATCATGTCCACGGAGACGCAGAGCTTTTCAACTGCCGTGATACGGTGTTCCAGCGTTTCAGGATCACCGGCTGTGACCTCGATGAGCGTGTGCATATAGTAAAAATCCTCGCCTTGCCGGTTCATCACGTCCTTGAGGTACATCCCGGAGGCGATGGCGCGGTCCAGCTCCTCGAAGTCCTGCCGGGTGTCGGCAACGTCGCGCATCCGGCTGCGGTTCATCATGGTCTGCTGCGAGATCTTTGCGAGGATCTTTTCCTTGGATTGCTTGTCAAAGTGGAACGAAATGCTGACGCCTTCGCCGGCCTCGACCAGCGGGGCCAGCCAGCTTGCACCGACAGTCGTGGAATAGCCGTAACCTGTGATATAAAGATAGGCATGAAAAATGCCGTCCACTACAATGTAGTCCCGGCTTTTGGTGTCCACGCTCGTAGGCGAGAGAATGTCTAAGATCGTTGTTGAGCCAGCCTCCAGCTCGCTCAGATCCGGCGCTTCTTCGCCGAACAGCAGGCGCTTGAGAAACGGCTGCTTCTTCGGCTGCTCCTTGACTGGCGGCTTCTCCTCCGGCGGCAAGCCGGGCGGCGGGGCGTTTTTGTTCTTGCGGTGCTTTTTCAATTTGATATCTCCGTTTCAGTTAATATGTGTATCATTTATCTGTGTTTTACTTGAAAACATAGATAAATAATCGTATAATAAATCAATCAAAGGAATGAGGTGATTACTAGAAATGCCCAAGAGCATTGACGGCCTTATGCGTTATTTGCGCGATAAAAAGGGGATCGAAATCAGTGGGTCAGCACAGAAACGGAAGCTAAGAAATATTGGATATTATCACGGATATAAGGGCTACCGCTTTGTGGGTACTTCTACTAATACTGTTCCCTATACAAATTTTGATCAAGTTCAAGCATTCTATGACTTTGACATGCGGATAAAAGCCACACTGTATCCTCAACTCATGTTTATCGAGACCGCGCTGAAAAATTATGTGTTGGAAGAGTTGATCCGATTTGGAAACAGCGATAATTTCAACTACATTTACACAACACTGTTGACTGACTATGTGCGGCTGCAAGTTGGATCGGGCCCTTATAAGGACGCACTAAAGCGGCGGCTATCTTTGCGAGATCGTGTTTATTCCGCATTAACCAGAGAATACGATAAAAACCCTATCATCCAACATTTTTATCACAATGATTCAAACGTTCCAATATGGGCAATTTTCGAGGTTTTAACACTCGGAGAGTTTGGTACGTTTTTCTGGTGCTTAAACTATGATGTACGCAAAGCGGTATCGAAATCGTTAGGATTGTACCAAGCAACAGATACAGATGCGTTTTTAACAAAGAAGATTATTTTTGCCATTAGAGATCTTCGGAACGCTGTTGCTCATAATGACATAGTATTTGATACACGGTTTTCCAAATCCCGAATTAGCGGATCAGTTTCTAGTACACTTGAAATCGAAACGGGTATTCAAAACGTCGATTTTAGCAGCATAGTAGATTATGTGGTTCTTGTCGCCTATCTTCTGAAAAAACTTGGAACGTCAAAAACAGACATCAAGAAATTCATTTCGGATATTCAGAATACAGTCGAAACCTTCCGCGCAAGTGTCCCAAGCAATCTTTTTGCAAAAGTTGTATATACGGATACACGTCGAAAGCTGCTACAATTAAAGGACTTCGTTTCCTACTAAATTATTTCTTAAATTTCAAAAGAAATGTTGCATATTTGAGACTGTTATAGTATACTCTAATTAGGAATTGCGGTGTTACTCTGCGGAGGACACCTAGGGGGAGCGGATGCGTCCGCTCCTCCTTTTCCTTTTATTCTCCATACACCCCATGTACCTCTGTTGTCATGTCGAACACGCCCTCTGGCAGCTTGACGCGCAGACTGGTGCCTTTATTGATGAGCTCATACAGGAGCTTCAGCACAAAATCGTCCGTGTAACGCGGCTCTAAGACCTCCAGCTCACAAATATCCAGATACCGACGCGCGGTATCCGCTTCTTCGTTCAGGCGCTGAATGATGCCCTTGACGGTGTTGCGCTTGGCGCGCATCTTGGCTTCGTACTGGAACACGAGAAAGAAGCGATGCCGGATGGACTCACTGGCAATACCAAGGCCGATTTTCTCGATATTGTCCTCGATCTCCGCGCGGCAGTTTTCACTTTCCTCGGTTTTCTGGAATTGCCGCATCTGCTCCACATACTCGCTCGTGTCCGGCGGAAGTGTGCGCACCTCGCAGCTCATGCTGTCCGGTGCGATCTTCAAATATGCTGCGTAGGACGTGATGATATTCTGCTGGTCGGATGGAGATTTCAGATAAAAATTGACCGGCAGCACCTCAAGGATTTTAATGAACCGGTTGTCCTTCGTGATGACCACGCCGCCAATGATATTCTTGACCGGCAGCCATGCCTGGATGCTGTCACGATAGGTCGCGCCGCCGTGACTGGTCGGCGCGGCCGTGCCGAAAATGGCGTCCTTCATGCTCATAGACGCACCTCCCCGCGGTAAAAGATCATGCGCCGATGCTTGCGCCAGTTTATCCACGCCTTGAGCCATCTGGTGAGGCTGTCGCCGCCGATGCCAATGAGCGCAAAACCGCCCACGGGAACGAGGATCGTCATCGTGACGATGATCTTCGGCATAAGCGTCAGCGGCAGCAGCGCCAGACAGAGAAAGAGGATAGGAATGCACAGCAGCACGGTTTCGACCGCATTGCGGATCTCAAACACGCCGAACAGCTTGCCCGCGTCCGTGAAATTTACGGGGATATGATAGGTTTCATAGCTCATATTCGTATTCTCCCACACGTTCCATCAGCGAATTTTTGCAGGAATCGTAGTCCTGCCGCAGCGTGCCCAGTTTTTCTCCGCGCTGGGCGATGATTGCTTCAAAGCCGCTTTGGATTTTCTGTACAGTCTCCGCCGACGGTTTGTTTTCGCTCAGTTCCAGCTCACTGATGCGCTGCGCGGATACGCCGCAGGCCCGGCCAAGCTCCACCATACTGACATGGTGCCGCAGGCGGAGAATGCGGAATTTTCTGACCTTCATAGGCCCTCCTTTAGTCGTCATATTGTATGTATGGGATCTTGCACCAGCCCTGCCAGCCGCGGCCTTCAACCTTTGTACGGACGACACCGTATTGGGTTCCCATCGCTTCAATGGCATAGCCGTTCCCGACGTAGACGCCCCAGTGTCCCTGCGTCCAAAGACCAAGACCGACAATATCGGGCATCGTGTCCATGCCGCCGTACTCGGTGCCGTTTTCCTTGGCAGAAGCATACATCTGATCTGCGGTATAGTCCGGCATCCCGTTTGTGTTGTAGTCAATGGTCAGCGTATCAGGGTTCAGCCAGCCGTAGCCTTTGAGAAGGCCCACGCAGTCCGTTGTGCGGCGGCCGAGCCAGTGCTCGCGGATAAAGGCTTCCGACGCGCCGATGTCCGGATACTGCTCCAGCTTGTATTGGAGCATGGATTCCGTCAGGACGCCGCCAAACGTACCCCAGACATAGCCCCAGCCATGCTCCCACGCCTGTATCGCATAGGCGGCGAGATCATGGTTGTTTTTTGTGCGCGGATTTGTAAAGCCGGAGATGTCGATGGTATTGTCGGCGCTGCCGCCGCTCTCCGCACCGCCTCCACCGCCGGGCGAGGGCTCGGTCGGACCGGTGTAGCCGGTATCGCCAGCGTAATTTGGCTTGTAGGCTTCAAATTTATCTTTGTATTTACCCAGCGCGTCGCTCTCATAGATTGTCTCAAACAGTGCGCCTGCCCACGTTTTGGCGTCCTCGTCAAACTCCAGATCATCCATGAGCTTGTCTTTATCGAGCGGCTGGAAGATAATATGGAGGACAGTCTGGTCGCCGGAGGATTCCAGCCGCGTCGTGTGCTTGAGATTGGAGATCAGAAGTGACTGAACCTCCTCCGGCTTCATTTCTGACAAGTCCTGCTTGTGGGCGACAGAGTTGATAGCAATGTACCAGCAGAGATCTTCTTCATCAAATTTGCTGGATACCCGAATTTCATCAATTGTGACGCCCTGATTCTCATACGCAGCAGCTTCGCCGGTAATAATGGCGTCCTGCTGCGTCTTTTCAAAGTCCTCCAAGGACAGATATGCGCCGCCGATGGAAAGCGCCTGCTCCCGCATGGTGATCTGCGAATCCTTTTCGGACGTTTCGTAGCCGAAAAACATATTCGGCATGGCAGAGATCACGAACATTGGGATCACGATGATGGCAATGAGAACGCCGACGGCAAACTTGATGATTGTCGGCAAGAGCTCCTTCGCAGCGGCGGCAGCCGCGCCGTGAAGCCCTCCTACGATCGCCGCCCGCACGATATTGACAGCTGCCTTGACCACGCGCGCCGCATTCGCCATGACCTCCGCAGCGGAGCGGCGGTTCCGATCATTCATCCGATGCCACCTCCTGGTTGTTCTCCTGCGGGCGCTTCGTCGTCTTCTGCGAGGCTTCATGCAGATCGAGATGCGACGGAATGGATTCCGGGGTTCTGCCGGTCAGCGGAACGAACGGTTTCTTTGCCGCCTTTTCCGCAGCGGGCTTCTGCACCGCCGATGCTGCTTCCGTGTTGATCCCAACTGCCGTGGGCGCGATTCCTGCGGTACCGGGGCGGTGATAAAGCGCCTGCTCCTTCTTCTGCGGCTCCGGCTGTGTACCGACCCTGCGTTCCTGCGGTACCGGACGCTTGGCGGAGGATTCTGCTGCAGGGTTTCTTTGCAGCCCGCGCGATTCCTGCGCTGCCGGAGCCGGGGCAGTCATGCTGCCCATAGCAGCTGGGGCAGCCGGTTTCCTGCTCTGCCGGTCGGGAGATGCAGCGGAAGCGGGAGACGTATGCGCAACAGTTTGCGGTGGCTTTTCTGCGCTGCCGCCTTGCGCGGGAATTGGGCGCTGCGAAGCGTGCTGTTCTGCCGGACGCGCTGCATCAGGCCGCGCGGTCGAACGTGGGGGCGTACCAGCTTCGTGGTTGGAAGACGGCGCTGCCGGGGATACCGGCGTTGTGGGTGCGGGATGCTCCCGATTTGTGGAGCGGCCATCCATACGGACTCCGCTGGACGGCTGCACCGTGCCGCCGGACTGCTGGGCAGAAACATGGTTCTGCTGCGTGATCTGGGTATTCCCATTTGCGGAAACGCGCGTTGTCTGCTGCACAGGCTGGGTATAGCGTCCGCCGATAGACGTGCGCTGTGTTCCTGCTGTACCGGGTACTGGCGTATTCTGCGGGCCGCCCGATTGCTGCGGCCGCGCACCAGTTCCTGCGCTATCGCGGGCCGGTGCAGAATGAGAATCTGGTTGTTTTCCTGCCACACCGTTTTGTGCGGGAATTGGCGGTGTGCTGCTGTGTGGCACAGACGGATTTCCTGCCATACCGGATCGCGGAGAAGCAGGCGAAGCCGGATGATCTGCTGCTGGCTGCGCGCCTGCCATGTTTGGAGCCTGCACAAAGGTGCTGCGCTGCTGCGTCGTTTCTGTATGTGCAGACTGCATCTGACCTTTTCCTGCACTGCCGACAGGTTGTGCCGGGCTTCGGGGTGTGGCAGACGTAGATGCAGGACTGTTCGGCATTGCATTTGGAGCAAATGCCATTCCGAGCGCTCCGCGTTGTGTATCAGGCGGCTGCACAAAGGTGCTGCGCTGCTGCGCGGATTCGGTCTGCATCGTCTGCCCCTGTGCATTGCTGCTGTGATACGATTTTCCTGCGCTGCCGGTCGGCTGATTGGTGTTGCGCGGCGGATTTGCGCCTGCCGCTTTTCCTGCCGTACCGGGCAAAACAGCCCCGCCGCGATTCTGCACTGTTGTGCTGTTGCGCGGATGGGATTCCGACTGGGAATGTACGGCCTGTTCCTGCTGCGTATTCTGCGTGCCCGCGCCGCCCATGACAGGCTGCGAAGCTCCTGCGGGACGATACGGTGCACCGGGCGAGGTTTTTGCTGCCGCGGGCGCTGCATGGTTCTTCGGCGCTGCCATGTGGCCCGGTGCACGTCTGGTGCCGGGCGGCACGGCTGTTTTCCGCGTGGAGTTGGGCTGCTTGCCGGTGCCAGCAGGCGCGGCTTGTGGGAATGCGCCCGCCATCTTTTCGGCGGCGGATTGTACGGTATCCGTCTGTGCAGCAACCGTCTGAGCCGAAATAGATTCTTGATTGAATGCAGGATTCGCGCTGTTTTGCTGCGCAGACGTGCTATGATGATAGCCGTTTGCGTGCGAGGGCGCATTGACATTGGAAGCGCTGCCCGCGCCGCCAGAGCGCGGTCCGGTCGGTGCATTCGGCTTGGACTTTCCGCTGCCGCTGCGCGGCTGATGGCCATTCCTGCCGATGGTATGCGCCGCATTGGACACCAGCGAACGTACGACCATCATCGTCATTGCGCCAGGGAAGCCGCGGCCTAGTGGATCGCCCGTCATGGCAGGATTCAGGCCGATGCGCGCAAGGATGCTGTCCGCTTTTTTCGCTACCTTGACGATGGTAACGACCAGTACCATCCATGGCAGCACGTCAAGGCCGCTCGGATAGTACGACAGCACAGATAAAAGCATCTTGACGAACATCACGTTCGTCGCCATGAGCAAACACATGGAGCCGAACATCCGGCACCAGCCATTAAAAATGTCCGACGTATTCCGGCTTCCGCCCATACCAAAGGCCAGCGGCGAGGTGATCGTCAGAACGGCGAGGATAAAATACCGCTCCGCCATTTCCATAATGAGCTTGAACGTCTGAAACATGACGATGATGCCGCAGATCACGACGAGCAGCCACGATCCGGTCAGCCCGCCGAAGGATGCCTCATCCGCAAATGTAATATCCACGGCGTCCGGCATTTGCAAAAGCTCAATGACGATCGATGTCATGTTCAGCCCCAGCTCGCAGATCTGTGGGCTTGCCACCAGCAGAAACGAAAAGGCAAACGTCCGTGTGAACAGCAGTTTCGGGTCTTCGGCATCAAAGCCAAGTCCCGCCGCCATGCCGCGTGTGGCCTGAAAGACGAGATTGCCGATGAGCAGCGCCCAACCGACGCCCAGCATGATCTGGCGGATGGTATCAATGACGGGCATGTGCTCACGCAGATACGCAAAATCCAGACTCATGAGGTCGAACAGTACGGACGCGAAGTATTCCCAACATTCCAGGATCAGGCCGTAGATCCATTCGATAAAGCCCTGAAAGAGCAGTTCCAGCAAGCACCGTCACCTCCGTTCCGCGCCAGATGATTCTGTCCTGACTTTTTAACTCTGGATCGTTGCAAGGCCCTGAAACAGCGGCGCAACATAGGCGATGAACGCGCCGATGCCGTTGATGACCGCCCACGCGATCCAGATGCGGCGCAGCCAGTCCCACGCCTGATCGACCTTGTGCTGGTTGTTAGAGAGCTTCGCGCCGACAACCGCGACGGCGGACATCAGACCGGCCAGCACCGTGCTGATGCCTGCAATTTTGCTGTAAACGTCCACGATGATGCGGTTCGCCGCCGTCCACATATCCTCGACAGCAAACGCCTGCACACAAAACAGGCTGACGCACAGCAAAAGCAGCAGGCAGAGTGTATAAAAACGATATAGCTTTTTCATTGATTCCTCCAAAAATGGATGTACCGAAGACTGAGCAGTCCCCGGCGTTGAAATGTTCACATTTGAGCGATAAACTAAAAATATAAAGGAGTGAACGCCATGCTCTACGCATGTAATACCTGTGAGCAAACCTTTTGGGGCTTTGACCGCTTCATGCCGCAGCAGTGCCCGGAATGCGGATGTATGACAGTGCGCAAAGCAACCGAGGAAGAACAGAACACCTATGAATTGGAGCAGGCCCTATCCTGGCAGGCTGCGCACAGCAGAATAGAAGCGTAAACCTGAGAACGGAAATCCGTTCTCAGGTTTTTTGATCATTCACCGCCCCATTCCAGAACAAAGACAATGGAGAGAACTTCCTGCTCGGTGATTGCTTTGGAAACGGCGCTGACAACGGCATCATAGCTGATGGGCAGTCTGCCGTTCTCGGCAATCGTCCATGGCGCAGTCAAGTTGAACATTTCTGCGTCGCCAGTTTTTCTGGTCTGCGCGTCATTGATCTGGAATCCCAGCAGCTTCGCGTCAACTTTTTCATGTGCCATGTCGGTCGTGTAGGGAACGAGCTGCCAGCCATTCTTCGTGCTGATGCTAACCGAAGATACAACAACTGTGCCGGTAGAAGCATTGATGATCTCCGCGCTGCCCGTGTGAACCTCGCCGCTTTCATCGACAACGAGGGGCAATGTGACCGGAACAGTGACCGAGAAAACCTCGGTGATCTCCCAATGGGCGTAATACGTTTTATCTGCGGTTTCCGTGAAAGTGTCATTCGCCGTTACTTGTGTACCGCCGTTCGCTTCGGTAAACCATCCCAAAAAATCTGCATTTTTGCGCGACGGTTCAGTCGGCAGCACCAGCTTTTCGCCGTGGGTCTGCTGCGTCGTTTCGCTCTGACCAGTGCCGAGGTTCCATGTTACGGTGTAGGCGTTTGCAGTGAATTGCGCGTAAAACGTTGTGCTGGCCGTGATCGAAGTGACAGTGTTGTAGAGCTTACCGCCTGTTTTGGCCGTGTACCAGCCCTTGAAGCTGTGCCCCTTTTTGACCGGGAGCGATGCGGGAATTGTCGGCTTGCTGTTCGGCTGAACGTTTTCGCTATACGCTGCCTTACCGTCAATCGTGCCGCCGTTGCTACCGGCATCCCATGTAACGGTCAACGAGACGGTCGCGCCGCAGTCGTCGCATTTGCCGTCGCCGTCAGTATCCACATGGTCGGCATACTCATAACCGGAGTCTCCGCAGGCCGAGCACGTCTTGGTACGCTTATGTCGCACCTCATTGTCCGATACCCATGAACCGTAGCTATACGAATGGTCAGCATAGTCGTAGGTAGACGCGCCGCAGCCGGAGCAGGTTTTCGAGCGCCTATGCTGCGTATCACTGTATTTGCTCCACGCGCCAGTGGAATAGTTATGACTGCTATACTCCGTTGTGGAGTACCCGCAGGTGCGGCAGGTGGCAGAGCGGCTATGCTGACTGGAGGAAGAATTGCTCCACGCTCCATAACTCATGCTGTGGCTGGCGTACTCATAATCCGAATCGCCGCAATTCCGGCAGTACGATTCGCGCCGGTGCTGTGACGATGAATACTGTGTCCAGCTCCCATAGGAATAGCTGTGACCGCTTGCGTAGATGGTTTCAGACTTCGTTTGACCACAGACACAGCTGTAACTGCGGTACCCATTGCTGGTGCAGGTGGCAGCCTGCTCATTCTGAAGAATCCATGTGTGGCTGCCGCAGTCCGGGCAGGTACCGGAACCGTAACCACCAGCGCCGTGACTCTTATAGGTGTAAGTGCCAAGGTACTGGACGTAGTGGCAGAGATAACACTCATTATAGTTTGCATGGCCGCGAGACGAATGTGCGACTTCAACGTATGTGCCCTGGAACGAATACTTTCCGCATGAAGGGCAGTTGCCAATGATGGAGCCGGTGGACTGAACAGAGATACCCGGCGCTTTCTTGATGCCGCTGGTCGCAGCAGAGCCAGCATCTGCATTCTGGTGCACACCATAGAGGTCATAAAAATAGCGTTCGCTGCGGTTGGAGGCAGTCCAATCGTAAGAGTGGAATGGCACCGATGATTTTGGATAACCGATGATATAGCCGATATAGAGCGTGTCGCCAGCGTCAGATTCACGCCAAAACGCATCTTCGCCGATGCTTTCAAGCGCGGTTTCGCCGTAATACATGGTCAGCGTAGAGAGCTTCGGGCAGTTGTAAAAGGCGTGCTTGCCAATGACCGGTGCGAGGGGCAGTTCGGCGGTTGTCAGGTTTGTGCAGCCCTCGAACCAATATGCTAAATCTGAAATGCTCAAGGTTTCCATGTCCTCGAACCAGACCTCGGTGATTTCCTCACGCACAGTCGCCCACGGCTGATCGTCCGCGCTCTGGAACACCGGCGCTTCGCCGCTGCCGGAGATGGTCAGCCAGCCCTTTTCATCCAGCGACCAGCGAATGCCGCTGTTCTGGATCGTGCCGGAGGTGGCGGCTTCGCTGGAAACCACGGGTTCTTCGTCAGGCGCGCTGTCATAGATCGTGTGTTCGTCCGCTTCGGCGGCAAACACTGAAATGCTCAAAGACAGCAGCATACAGAGGACAAGCAGAAGTGCTGTGATTTTTCTGAATTTCATAGCTTAACCCTCCATGACGGCGGCAATCGTGAAAATCACAGTTGCCGCATTGACGTTGGTCACGGCTTCACTCGCAGAAACCTTTGCTTTGTAGCGAATTGCCAGAGACTTCTCAGCGTTGATAGACGGAAACGCACCGTCCACAAGCGTCAGGCTGCCCGCGCCCTTGGTCGAGCAGCCGTTGATGGACAGTGCGATGCTGTTCTTGCTTGCCGTAAAATCGTCAAAATTGCCGATTTCAAACGTGCCCGCCTGAACATCTACCTTGGTCACACGAATTGCGCCGGTTTTGCCGGTGTTGGAGATTGCGGCATTGTTGGCGCAGACCACATAGCCGTCAACGAGAGAAACCGGCAGCGCAGCGGGAACTGTACACGAAATTGGCGCGACGGTGTTGACCACGGTGAGCGTCACCGGCACACGGGCCTCGGTTGTTTCCGCTGCCGACGCACCCGTAGCCAGTGATAGGATCATTGTCAGTGCCAACAGTAAAGTGATAAGTTTCTTTTTGCTCATCACTGCACCTCCTTGGGCCACAAATACGCTGTGTGCAAAACGAGTTCGGTTCGCATGGAGCCGATCTGCTTGCCGTCGCGGAATGCTGTGATCGTGACCGTGCAATCTACGTTGCCGAACTCCGGAATTTCGAGAAGCGTAAGCGTCGAGATAGATTTTCTGGCGGCAAGCTCAAAAGCATCGGCAATCAGTATATTGTCCTTGTTGCGGCGAATTTCTACCTTATAGGTATCGTTCTTGCTGTTGTTCACGAACTCCGCTTTTACGCCGGTTTCTCCGACAATCGCGTAAAGATGAGCAGGAGCAGTAATATCAATCTGATTGTCCGCGACGATGGCATTGAGCTGCTTCTGTGCTTCGCGCAGTCCGGAAACGTCGTAAAAAATGACTTCTGTTTCCTTGTACTGCTTCGCTCTTTCTGTAATTCGTACCTTGATGGTGTCGATAACAGCCAGCGTACTGTCACGGTCATAGATTACCTTTACGGCTTCATCTACGCGCGCGACCACGACAGCGGGCATATTTGTGCCGTTATTGCAATAGATGGCTGCCGTACCGCCGCCCCAGACAAGCAATCTGCCTTTGACGGTCACGTTGTCCAGCACGATTTTGCCGTCTGCCGCGCCGCAGCCGATGATGAGGTCGCCGTCCACGGTCATATTCTTGAACGTTACATCGTCGGTGCGAATCAGGACGCTGCCCTTGATGTCTTTGTCGTAGGTTCCCTTGGACACAATGTAAGTGCCGATGATGTTATGGAAAATCTGCGCAAACTCGGCGCGGGTGATGTTGTCCAGCGGGGCAAGGATTTTGCCGCGGCCGTGAATATAATCCGCACCGACCATCGCGCGCACATAGGGCAGCGCCCAGTTGGAAATCTCGCTTCGGTCGGAGAACGCGGACAAATCCGTTTTGGAATACGAATCGTAGTCCAGTTCCAGCGCACGGGCAACAACTGTCATGGCTTCCTGCCGCGAGATCGGCGCATCCGGAGCCATGGACGAAGCAGACCGGCCGTTGTAAGTACCCATCTGCACGGCGAGGGCTACATCTTTGTAATACCACTTGCTCTTGGATACGTCCTCGTATTGCGAAATGTCAGCGGTTTTATAACACCCGAAAGATCTGTTGATGATCGCGGCCATTTCCGCGCGGGTCATTGCACCATTCGGGTCAATAATGGTGCTGGACTTGCCGTACAAAAGGCCATTATCCACGGCTGCGCTCACGGCTTCGGCATACCATGCGATACGGTCATAGTCCTTGAAATCTGTTGCTTTGCGGGTAGTCGTGCCTGCCGCCGACGCGCTGACTGCCAGCGATAAGCACGATACTGCCGCAAGGAACAATGCGAGGATTCGTTTTTTCTTCACGTTGAATACCTCCTGTTAGATTTTAAGGGGAACGCTTGCGCGTTCCCCTGTGCGATAGGCGATTGAATTAGACCGCATCCCAAGCGATGATGAACAGGACGCTTGCGATGGCGGTGTTGGTCACAGCTTCGGAAACCGGGGTCACGATAGCGTCATAGGCAATGCCGATGCTGTTCGCGGAGGTATCGCCCACGCCGGACATGAAGCAGCCTTCAACAGCAGCGTCCAGAAGCGTCTGCTTGGAAGCGTTCTTGTCGTCGGTCATCTTCTTTTCGCCGTTGCCGAGGCAGAGGGAGAAGCCAAACTTGTTGGAGTTGACCTTTTCGTGGGCGAGCGTGGCCTTGTCGCCGAACGCAGCCAGCGACCAGCCCTGCGCGGCTTCGATGCTCACGGAATTGACCTTGACTGCGCCGAAGGAATTGTTGACGATCTTCGCATCCGTTGCGGTGGAAACGGTGCCGTCGGTGCCGACAGCGATGGGCAGAACGGTCGGAACAGTGACGCTCATTTTGGTGGCTGCGGGATCGCCGCCGATGCTGCCGTCCGCGGTGCTGGACAGGGTAACAGACGAAGTGCCAGTGCCGCCGGATGCGTCAACGGTGTTGGCAGCAGAAGCAGAAATAGCGAGGGACGCGAGCATGCAAATGGCGAGGACGAGGGAAATGATCTTCTTAGTGTTCTTCATAGTAAAATCTCCTTATAAATATTATAGTTTAAATTGGTTGTTGTGTTGTGAAATCAGTTTTTCACGGTGATGGTGATGATGGCCCCGGCTGTGCCGATGATTTCGCCACTGACTGGGTCGAGATTGTGGAGCATGGCTGTGCATTCGTATGTGCCAGCCGGAAGCTCCACATCAAGGGCAGCGCGTTCGATCTTGCTGCCCACAGGGATCGCTTTGGACTGATAAATGACCTCCTGTGTGTCGTTGCGGATGAACTCGACCTGCTGGGGGTAGTTGTTGATCGATTCATTTACGATCATGATGTTGCCCTCGGCCGCGCCGTTTTCAAAATATGGTGCGGTGTTCATGGAAATGTTGATCATGCCCTCTGCGACCTTTTCATTGAGTTTTTCTGCAATTTCCTCCGGCGAAAGGTTGTCCCAACCGCCCTCCACGGCAGCGGAATCATAGACAATGCCCGCTTTGGCGCGTGCTTCTTCCTTGGTCAGCGGTTTGCTGACCAGACGGGTAATGAGAAAGATGCCCGTGCCGATGGCACAGGCGAGAAATACGACGGCAATCACAACACGAATGTTGCCCTTGGCCTGCTTGGGATGATCCTGATATACTTCGTACATGGAAACAGCTCCTTTGTGTTTTGATTTGCATTCTAGGGTGGGATACGGTAGCGACACAGCAGGCGATACAGGTCGTCTGCTGTGCATGGAATCTGATTTCCGGGCAATTCGATACCTCCTCCATCTGAATTTGGATATAAAAAAACACGACCTTGTAAAAAGTCGTGTTTTTTATGAAGTTAGCTGTGCCTCATCCGGCGCGCTGCCTGAGGAACTCCAGAAACAGGTCTTCAATTTCCTTGTCGCTTTTGAACTTGCTCAGGTACGGTGCAAAGCGTTTTCGGTCAAAACTCAGCTTCTTTGGCAGCGGCTGCGTGCGCTGTGCGGCTTTCGCCCGTGCCTCCCGCCACGCGGCGTAGATTGCCTGCGTCTTTGCTGTCGGCGGCGGGCATTGTGCCTGAATGAACGCCATTGTCTGCTTGTTCAGCGCATAGTCCTCGATCCGGCACATTTCAACGAACGCTTCTTGCGTCGGTTCATCGTAATCCGCGATCAGGTCAGCACAGGCCAGATTCAGCTTTTTTGGCTGTGTTTCCACAATTTCAGCGAGCGGCGGGATCAGCTGCGCCAGCTTGACCGCTTTTCGGATCTCATACTCCGTCACGCCGAAAAACGCAGCGACGATTGCTCTCGCGTTGTACCTTTGGCGATTATCGCCAAAGGTTTCAACTGCCGCGTTTTTCTGACCACAGCGGTTTCTCGCGTCCAGCAGCGCCTTATATGCCTTGCCGCGCTCAATGATTGTAAGATCCTGCCGCCGCAGAAGATTTGTTGCAATCGCAATGCTGATGGCGCGCTGGTCGTTGACGGCCATAACTGTTGCAGGAATATCCGTCCAGCCTGCCAGCTTGGCCGCCTCCGTGCGGTTATGCCCGGCCAGGATTTCAAATTCATCTGTACCCGCAATGGGACGCACCAGAATCCGCTCATACAAACCATTCTCCTTCAATTCTTCCGCAAAGGCTTCCAGCTTGGCGTGGGGGTAGGGATGAAAGCCAATGTCAGCGGTATAGAACGGGTGTAGCTTGCAGACCGGCACGTCACGGAATTGCGTTTCCGTTTGCGGTACCGGCATCTGAAAGATCTGCTCATACGCCGCATCGCCGGTCTGCTGCTCGGACGCCTGCTGGGTCGCGCTCATACGCTTGCGCAGCATCTCGTTCATATTCGCTCTAGCCAAGCCGCAGCACCTCCAAGGCGAGATTTCGATAGGACTCCGCCGCAGGATTGCCTGGCTCATAATCCAGAATACTCATGCCGGCCATGGGGCATTCCGCAATGCGGATGGTGTACTCAATGGGGCGCTCAAAGACGTGCAGGTCGTCGCCGTAGACCTCTCGGACACGCTGCTGCACGCTCTTGCAGAGTTGCGGCCGGGACTGGTACATCGTCAGCAAAATGCCTGCGATCTTCAAATCCGGATTGAAATGCTTCTGTACGGAACGCACCATGTCCAGCACATCCGGGATACCCTCGGATGCGAGGAAGTGGGATTGCACGGGGATGATGCAGTAATCCGACGCGCTCAACGCATTGACGGTCAAATGCTCCTGCTTGAGTCCACAGTCGATGATGATGTAGTCATAGGCGTCGCACAGCGGCATAAGTACCTGCGTCAGCATTTGCTCCGCGCAGCGCCCGGAGTCGTTTACCGCGCTGTACTGCGAGATCTGCATGACCTGAAGCCGCGCCGCCGCATCCGATAAGCGACGGTTCGCGGGAAGGAGATCCGGCTTGCCGTCTGTGTGCAAAATGCAGCGCGGCAGATGCAGCTCCAGATCCTCCGGATAGTCGATGGCGGCAAGCAAGAGGTTCGCCAGCGTATATTTCTGCTCAGCTGGCGTATAGCCCATAGACGCAGTGAGATTGCCCTGCGGGTCATTGTCGATGAGAAGTACTCGCTTGTTTTCATCTGCCAAAGCAGAGGCGAGATTCAGAGCAGTCGTTGTCTTGCCGACGCCCCCCTTTTGATTGGTGATAGAAATAATAGTCTTCATATTGTTCCTCCTATGGCCGATAGCTGGCCTGCGCTTTTAGCCATTGAATAAACATGGAGCGCGGAACTCTAATGGAATTACCAATGCGGATCGCGGGGAAGCCTTTGGAGTGAATAATGTTATACGCTGCGTTGATGCTGATATGGAAGTATTTTTTTATGTCTTACACGGTCAGCATTTCATCATATCCACTCATATCTATTGCATCAAATAGGGCGGGGTCAACACCATGTATGACCAATGCTGGTAGTGTTTGAATTGCTGTTTTCATGTTTAGGCACACTCCGTTTTAAGATTCGAGTCAAAGCATCTGTACCTATCAATTCAATAATTTCCGTCAAACCTCTATTTGCAGTTGGTTTGCTTTTTGTTTCATTCAGTAGGGCTTTATGCCAGTCAATTTCAGAAAATCAGTTTGCTGAAGATATTTGCAATTTGCCTCATTTGCTCCATATACATCAGCGCAAAAGTGAACCCTCGACCTCTGGATTAAGAGTCACCTTAAAGGTAGCTCATAACCCGCAGAGTCACCGCTTAGTTCTCAGGAGCAAAAAGTCAATATCGCGGGATAGAGCAGTCTGGCAGCTCGTCGGGCTCATAACCCGGAGGTCGGGGGTTCAAATCCCTCTCCTGCAACAATAAATCGCCGTATTTCGTGAGAAACGCGGCGATTTCTCTATCGCTTTGTTCGGATTTCTCCGTTTCGCTCATTTGCAATTCATGCTCCCCGTGGAGTCTTTGTTCTTGTTCACTGGACATGGTTTCCACATCAAAGCGTTCCGAAAGTTCTGATTGAAATGCTGCCGTTTGACAGCTTTACGCGCTATTTGCAATAAAGTATGCAATAGCGCGTTTTTTCGTTTTATGCCGTGTGGTTTCGGCGCTGCGGAAAGGTCGGCAAAACAACATCTGCAAACTTGGCGCGAGGGGCAGCACCGTTCAGTCTCGGCGCTGCATCCATCTGACCCATGTTAAGATAATCGCTCATCATGCCGATGGCCTCGCGCTCGATATCTTCGT
>ERZ1027125.318-NODE-318-length-22803-cov-7.940610_pt1 | contig 22803 bp, 26 predicted proteins | sample MGYA00519249_ERZ1027125 | MGnify/ENA primary metagenome ERZ1027125 (study PRJEB26926, sample SAMN06164580) | human gut metagenome | biome: ENVO:00009003; feature: ENVO:2100002; material: ENVO:00002003 | host: Homo sapiens | place: USA | collected 2012 ... | reverse complement strand
CACCCCCACGCAAAGGTGCGAGGATGAACGATATTCGTCGTTATAACGCTTTATTTCGAGAAAGACGCATTCTCACCCAGAAGCAACTCTGTTGCTTAAACGAGTTTTATTGACGATGTATAGTTTACAACCTGTCTCTAGGTGTTGTCAAGATGTTTTATCCCTCTTTCGGTACCAAACAGGTTGAAATCTTCTTATTTATCAAGCTGAAAAGCGCAATTTTGATTTTCAAAAATCGGAATTGCGCTTTTTTATTTCAAAAAATCTATTGCGAGGAGGTTTTCTACAATGTCAACATCTTACCGACGCTATTTCAGAGCACAGCCGCATGACCCTTGATTACTTCTATGGACAAGCCGGAGAGCTTTTCTCATTCTACCGCATACCCAAAGCACTGTTTCAGGAACCACGATTCCAGAGCCTGTCAACCGATGCCAAAACACTGTACGGTATCCTGCTCGACCGCATGAGCCTATCTGCTAAAAATGGTTGGCTGGACGAACAAGGCCGGGTGTTCATCATCTTCACAATCGAGGATGTCAAGAGGGCATTGTGTTGCGCAGACAACAAAGCGACCAAGTTGCTGCGGGAACTTGAAGAATTTGGTTTGATTGAACGAAAACGCAGAGGTTTGGGCAAGCCAAGTTTGGTGTATGTGAAAAACTTTTCGGCAGAATCGTCAAAATCAATATTCCAGAATCGTGATTTTCACGATTCTGGAGGCTTCAAAAACGCAAGTCAAGACCCTTCAAAATCACGATGTAATAAGACTAAAGAGAATGATACTGAAATGAGTGAGACTGATCCATTCTATTCTGAAGAAGCGGATGGGATGAGCAAACGCACCCAACTGGAAGAATATTTTTCTCAGTCTTTGGAGGTGGAACTCCTGCTCCGGCTCTGCCCGGATGATGAGGACACCATCTATCAGATCGTAGATTTGCTGGTGGACACCTGTGCCACCAACCGTAAACTGCTGCGCATTGCCGGGGACGATAAGCCCGCCGAGGTGGTACGCAGCCGGTTTATGAAGCTGAACGCCGACCATATCCGTTTTGTGCTGAAGTGCCTTGCAGAGAACAGCAGCCCGATCCGAAACATGAAACAGTATCTGCTTGCTTCTCTGTACAACGCACCCACCACGATGCAGCTTTCCTATCAAAGCCAAACCAATCACGATTTAGCGATGCGGAGGTGATAAAAATTTCAAAGAAAGCAACCACAATTGCCATCGTCAACCAGAAAGGCGGCACAGGCAAGACCACTACCTGTGAAAACTTAGGCATCGGACTGGCAATGGAAGGCAAGAAAGTTCTGTTGGTGGACGCTGACCCGCAGGGCAGCTTGACCATCAGCATGGGCTGGCAGCAGCCCGATGAACTGCCCACTACCCTTTCCACCCTGATGGCAAAAGCCATGAACGACCAAAGCATTCCGCCCGGCGAAGGTATCCTGCACCATGCGGAGGGCGTTGACCTGATTCCGGCAAACATTGAACTGGCAGGGCGGGAAGTTTCCCTTGTCAACTGCATGAACCGGGAGAAGATGCTGAAACAGGTGCTGGAAGGGGCAAAGCATGAATACGATTTCATTCTGCTGGACTGCACTCCTTCCCTTGGGATGCTGACCGTCAATGCACTGGCAGCGGCGGACACCACCCTGATTCCCGTGCAGGCGCAGTACCTGTCTGCGAAAGGCTTGGAACAGCTTTTGCAGACCGTGCAGAAGGTCCGACGGCAGATCAACCCGAAACTGAAAATCGAGGGCATCCTGCTGACTATGACAGATAGCCGCACCAACTATGGGCAGCAGATCGACAACCTGATTCGGGGTGCTTACGGCAGCAAGATCAAGGTGTTCGACCAGACCATTCCCCGGTCTGTCCGTGCTGCGGAGATCAGTGCCGTGGGTAAGAGCATTTTCCAGCACGACCCCAAAGGCAAGGTGGCAGAAGCCTACAAATCTCTGACTGGGGAGGTGATGGCGAATGCCGAAAAACAGCTTAAACGTGTCGCTGAAAGGGGCAGATGACATTTTCTCCACGGAAGAATCCCGACAGGAACAGCAGCGGGAGCAGGTGCAGCAGATTCCCATCGGAGAGCTGTTCCCTTTCAAGAATCATCCCTTTAAGGTTTTGGATGATGAGTCCATGCAGCGCACGGTGGAAAGTGTAGAACAGTACGGTGTACTATCTCCGCTGATCGCCCGCCCACGCCCGGAGGGTGGCTATGAAATCATCTCCGGGCACCGCCGTCAGCACGCTGCACAGCTTGCCGGGCTGGAAACCCTGCCGGTCATTGTCCGCAACATGGATGATGATGCCGCAGTTTTGCTCATGGTGGATTCAAACCTCCAAAGAGAGAACATCCTGCCCAGTGAAAGGGCTTTCGCCTACAAAATGAAGCTGGAAGCCCTAAAAAATCAAGGTGCTAGGTCAGATTTAACTTCGGCCCAAATTGGGCCGAAGTTGACAGCAGCCGAAAAAGTGGCAGAGGAAGCCAATGATACCAAGTCACAGGTCAAGCGTTTTATCCGCCTGACCAGCCTTATCCCGGGACTGCTGGACATGGTGGATGAAAAGAAGATTGCCTTCAATCCCGCTGTGGAGCTGTCCTATTTGGACGAAAGCCAACAGCGGGATTTTTTAGAAGCGATGAACGACACCCAGAATGCGCCGTCCCTTTCCCAAGCGCAGCGGCTTAAAAAGCTGGCGCAGGAAGGGCACTTCTCGTATGACGTTGCCTTTGCGGTCATGGGAGAAGAGAAAAAGGACGAGCTGGACAAGGTGGTCATCAAAAACGACACCCTGCGGAAATACTTTCCCCGCAGCTACACCCCGAAACAGATGGAGGACACCATCATCAAGCTGCTGGAACAGTGGCAGCGCAAGCTCCAGCGGCAGAACGAACGCTGACTTATACCGTAACGAAAGACCCGATGAGGTCTTTTTCTTTTGCAATCAAAAGGAGAAACGCCTATGAAAAACAACGCTACCTGTACCATCCGCTCCGAGGAAATCACCATTGACGTGCGTATCTGCGCTGCACTGGCGGCAAACCGGGGCGGTGAGGTCTACCTCGCAGCCATTGCCCCGGATATGGAGCTGACCGTCATCACGCTGGACGAGGCTCCCGACATCCTGCCCTGCTTTGACGAGGATGATGCCTGTCTGAACCTTCCTGACACCTCGCTGCTGCTCTGCTACAACCCGGCGCAGGTGCTGAGAATGCGCGGCAAGCACTACCTGACCGGCCCGGTGATTCTGGTTCGCACCAACATGGACGGCGAGGTCATCTCCCTAACCATCGATGAGGTCTACCTGTTCCAGAAGTATCTGGCAAGCCATAGCATCACCCTGATGGCTGATGACCAGAAGCTGCCCTGCATCTGCATGGACTGAGGTGTGTCATGCTGAATTTTTTTATCGGTTTCGCCTTTTTTGAAGCGGGTGCCTTTTTCGGCTTCTTCGTGGCGGCTTTGATGCAGGCGGCACGGAGCGGTGAAATCGGACTGAACGGAAAGGAGGATTCACATGGAAGAAAACACCTTGTCGGTGCTGAAAATTGCACCGGGACAGTATCCGCAGCAGGTCGAGATCGATAACGACCTGAAAGCCTTGCAACAGGCGGTGGGCGGCTCCATCGGCGCAAGCTACCCATTTGAAGATCCGGTTGCCATCGTTTATAACGATGACGGCAAGCTCATGGGTCTGCCCCTGAACCGTGCCCTGCGGGATGAGGACGGGCAGATGTACGATGCCGTAGCCGGGACTTTTCTCGTGGTGGGGCTGGGTGAGGAGGATTTTGCATCCCTGACCCCGGAGATGGCACAGAAGTACGAGCAGCTTTTCCATCAGCCGGAAGCCTTTCTGAAACTGGGCAACCGTCTGCTGGTGCTGCCGGTGCCGGATGAACCTCCGGTAGAAAAGCCCCGCACCAAGCCCCCGGCAGAGCATGACCGCTAAAATCACCCTGCTGCACGGGAGGTGATGGCAGTGCAGGAAGAAATCGAACAGAAGTCATTCAACATTATGATCTCCACCACAAAGCTGTCCGCCCGGACTGTCCTCCGGGCGGTAAAAGCGGCGTTTCGGCTGTACCAGTCCAAAGCATCCCAAGGCAAGCAGAGCGTCCGCACCCTATTGCGGCAAAACCGGGGTGTGTCCAGCGTGGAGATCAGCAAGACCGGCATCCGTGGTCTGGAACGCTATGCCAAAAAGTACGGCATCGACTACGCCATCCGCAAGGACACCTCCGAGGTGCCGCCCCGGTATCTGGTCTTTTTCAAAGCCCCGGACGCAGAAGCCTTCAACTCGGCGTTCAAAGAGTATTCGGCATCCCTGCTGAACAAGGACAAACGCCCCTCGGTGCTGGCAAAACTGCATGAACTGGTGCAGGCGGCGGCAGAACTCCCCGGCAAAGTCCGGCACAAGGAACAGGAGCGTGGACTGTGACCACGAAAAAGCTGACAAAGCTGCTGGCACTGTATCTGCCCTATATTTTGCTGGGACTGGTGGCAACCAACTTTGGTGAAGCATGGCGGCTTTCCGAGGGCAAAGAGCTGGGCGATAAGATCATGTCCATGATGGGTACTGTTCCGTTGGCATTTGCGAATCCTCTGCCCAGCCTGCACCCTCTGGATTTGCTGGTGGGCTTGTGCTGCGGTGCAGGGTTACGGCTGGCGGTCTATTTCCGTGGCAAAAACGCCAAGAAGTACCGCCACGGCATGGAGTACGGCTCTGCCCGGTGGGGCACCGCCAAGGATATTGAGCCGTTCATGGCACCCAAGTTTGCCGATAACATCATCCTGACCAAAACAGAACGGCTGATGATGAGCAACCGCCCGCCTGACCCCAAGAACGCCCGGAATAAAAACGTGCTAGTTGTGGGCGGCTCCGGCAGCGGCAAGACCCGGTTTTGGCTCAAGCCCAACCTTTTACAATGTCACAGTTCCTATGTGGTTACTGACCCGAAAGGAACTATCGTGCTTGAATGTGGCAACGCGATGTTGAAAAACGGCTACAAGGTCAGGATTCTGAACACCATCAACTTCAAAAAGTCCATGCACTATAACCCCTTTGCCTATGTTCACAGCGAAAAGGACATTCTGAAACTCGTTACGACCCTGATGACCAACACCAAGGGCGAGGGCAGCGGCGGGGACCCATTCTGGGAAAAATCGGAGCGTCTTTTGCTCACCGCCCTGATTGCCTATCTGCATTATGAAGCCCCGGTGGAGGAGCAAAACTTCGCTACTCTGCTGGAAATGCTGAACACCATGCAGGTACTGGAGGACGATGAGGAATACCAGAACCCGGTGGACTTGCTGTTTGAGGAACTGGGCAAGAAAAAGCCCAATTCCTTCGCAGTGCGCCAGTACAAGCTCTACAAATTAGCTGCCGGCAAAACGGCAAAATCCATCCTGATTTCCTGCGGTGCTAGGCTCGCGCCCTTCGACATCCAAGAGTTGCGGGACCTTACCATGTACGATGAACTGCAACTGGACACGCTGGGCGATAAGAAAACGGCGTTGTTCCTCATCATGTCGGACACGGATTCCACCTTTAACTTCCTCATCAGCATGGTCTACACCCAGCTTTTCAATCTGCTTTGCGATAAAGCAGATGATGTGTACGGCGGCAAGCTACCCATCCATGTGCGGTGCCTGATCGACGAGTGCGCCAACATCGGGCAGATCCCCAATCTGGAAAAGCTGGTGGCGACCATCCGCAGCCGTGAAATCTCTGCCTGCCTTGTTTTGCAGGCGAGAAGCCAGTTGAAAGCCATCTACAAGGACAACGCAGATACCATTGTGGGCAACATGGACAGCCAAATATTTCTGGGCGGCAGCGAGCCGACCACCCTGAAAGACCTGTCTGAAATGCTGGGCAAAGAAACGATTGATGCGTTCAACACCTCGGACACCCGTGGCAACAGCCCCAGCTATGGCACCACGTTCCAGAAGATGGGGCACGAATTATTGAGCCGGGACGAGCTGGCGGTGCTGGACGGCGGCAAGTGCCTCTTGCAACTGCGGGGTGTACGCCCGTTTTTGAGCGACAAGTACGACCTGACCCGACACCCTAACTACAAGCTGACCTCGGACTACGACCCCAAAAACATCTTCGATATTGAAAAGTATCTGAACCGAAAAACAAAAATCAATCCCAATGATGAATTTGTTGTGATTGATGCTGATTCGCTCCCGCCTGCCTGACCCGGTAGGCGGTTTTATTTTATCCAGACCAGAGAGGTACACCGGCAAGCTCACTCTCGCCGCAGTTTGCGGCTTTAATATGTAACTTCAGGTGTGTACGGACGGTCTACAACTTTCATTTATAAAGGAGAAACGACTATGGAATTCTTTAACTCTGCTATCGAAGTTCTTCAGACTCTGGTTGTTGCCCTCGGTGCCGGTCTCGGCGTGTGGGGTGCTATCAATCTGCTGGAGGGCTATGGTAACGACAACCCCGGCTCCAAGTCTCAGGGCATGAAGCAGCTCATGGCTGGCGGCGGCGTTGCGCTGGTCGGCATTACCCTGATTCCCCTGCTGAGCGGCCTGTTCGGTTAAGAACGGCGGGCGGCGGTTGCCGCCCGGTACATATTATAATAAGGAAATCCATAGTAACCATCTCACATACAGAAGGTGACGCAGATGAGCGAGATTTTATTGTATCATGGCAGTAAAGAAGAAGTTGTCTATCCCGAAATCCGTATCACACGGTATACAAAGGACTTTTCTTGGGGATTCTACTGCACGAACAACTATCAGCAAGCCTACCGCTGGGCAGACCGCCGTTCTGCCGACGGCCTTGTGAACGTCTACCGCTATGTAGAAAATCCCGACCTGAAAATCCTGCGTTTCCCTGAAATGTCGGACGAATGGCTGGATTTCATTGCAAAATGTCGTGCAGGCGAAACCCATCCCTACGATATTGTGGAGGGACCCATGGCAGACGACACCATTTGGGATTACGTCAACGGATTTACGTCCGGGCAGATCAGCCGTGAAGCATTTTGGGCCTTGGCGAAGTTCAAGCATCCGACACATCAAATCAGCTTTCATACCGTAAACGCTTTGCACTGCCTGACCTTTGAGAGGAGTGAACCCATCCATGACCGAAAAGCAGAAAAATGATGTTCTCTATGTTTGCAGCCTGATCGAGACCATTGCCCGCAAGACCAAAAATCATCGGCAGGATGTGATCCGTCACTTTACAAAAGCCAACATCGAACGGCAGCTCCGGCTAGCAGAAGTAAACCATTGCCTGTCCTTTGAGCAGGTTTCGGATGAGCTGATTGAAGATCTCAACATCCCGGATGGGGATTTTGATACCGCCGCAGAGTGCCGCTATACGGTTCCTTCTGCAACCTCCATCGGAATGCTGTACCAGGGGCTGGTGCTGTCCACCATGAAGGATGATGATGCAGCACAGGCAATTCTGGATGTTTTTTCGTCGTTTATCACGGATGAGATCTCCGATTTCAATTCCAATGTATACTACACTAATCCTGATTATCTCCGCTGCTCCTATCTGGAGGGCAAGATGCTTGCTTGAAAAAGGATTATTATAATGGCAAAAAATCAACATAATGCAGGGCTTCATTATAGACCTCTCAATCAACTTGGATTATCAAACTTCAATGATCATATAGAAAATCCCATTGATAGTCGTTTTAAGTTTAATCCTCCCCCTCTAAAATGTGGTAAGCTTTTTGGCCTTCGCAAAGTTGATCGTCAAAAAGAAGAGCTTCAGAAACATTGCCCATGGCATCCGCTTCTAAAAATGAAGGCATTCACATTAGAGATTGACGGAGAAGCTGAATACATTTGGTATTGTAAAGAATGCGATTGTTATTACATGAACCCCTTTTGGCGAAATGGAGAAAAACGCATCCTTGATGTTTATCACAAGGTTCCTGTCCGCCGACTTATAAAAACAACTACATAACTTTTTATTATGATTTGCCGATTGCCGAAAAGCAGTCGGCATTTTTGTTTTCATCGGCTTCTGAGTCGATTATTCCATACGGCGGCTTGAGCAGCAAAGGATAGCCCTCTGCGGTTTGCAGTTTTTGAATATCCGTGCTCCAAGCCGTGTTTTATCCACCCATCAATGAAAGGCGGTGTCTTATGCAGTTTTTGACCCACATTATTTTTCTTCTGAACCTTCTCAAGACCCTCATCAACCACTTCAGCTAAGGACGGTGACTGCTGAATGGAAACCGTTCTCAAAGCCATTGCCGACTGGATCAAAGGCATCCTGACGGCAGGCATTATGTCAAACCTTTCCGGCTTGTTCGACGATGTGAACACGCAGGTCGGCAACATCGCCCAGCAGGTGGGCACTAAGCCCTCCAGTTTTGAACCGAGAGTGTTCGCCATGATTGAAGCCCTTTCCCAGAACGTGGTGTTACCCATCGCAGGAATCATCCTGACCGTTATTGCTTGCTATGAACTGATTGAGATGATCACCCAGCACAATAACATGGCGCAGTTTGAGCCAGCCCTTATCATGCGCTGGATCTTCAAAACTGCGGTGTCCGTCTGGTTCATCTCCAATACCTTCGATATTGTGATGGCGGTGTTCGACATTACCCAAAAGGTGGTGTCCGATTCCAGCGGCATCATTGCCGGAAACACCCGTGTCAACGACATTGGCTTGTCGATGTTGGAAGCCAGCCTGATGCAGATGGACGTGGGTCCTCTGTTCGGACTGTTCCTGCAAAGTTTCTTCATCGGCATCACCATGCGGATCTTGAGCATCATTATTTTTGTCATCGTGTACGGAAGAATGATTGAGATATATTGCATGGTGAGCCTTGCACCCATCCCCATGGCAACATGGGGCAACCACGAGCAGTCGCACATGGGGCAGAACTACCTGAAATGCCTGTTTGCGCTGGGCTTTCAAGGCTTTCTCATCCTCATCTGCGTGGCGATTTACGCCGTACTGATCCAGAGCGTGGCGATTTCCGGGGATGCCATCAACTCCATTTGGAGCATTGTGGGCTACACCGTTTTGCTCTGTTTCAGCCTGTTTAAGACCAGCTCCGTGACAAAATCCGTCCTCGGAGCGCATTAAAGGAGGTGCTTTATTGGCTGCGTATATTTCCGTTCCCCGTGACCTGACGAAAGTAAAATCGAAGGTCGCGTTCAACCTGACGAAACGGCAACTGCTTTGTTTCGGCACGGCGGCACTGATTGGAGTGCCGCTGTTTTTCGTTCTCCGGGATTCCGGCGGCAACACAGCCGCCACCCTTGGCATGATGGCCGTTATGCTGCCTGCATTTTTTCTGGGTATGTACGAGAAAAATGGTCAGCCGCTGGAAAAACTGCTGTCGCACTATGTTCAGGCGCGATTCTTGCGCCCGAAGATTCGACCTTATAAGACCAACAACTACTATGCGATTTTGATGAGAGGAGGGTCAGCCAATGCCGTTTTGGAAAAAGACCGATAAGGGCGGCAAGAAAAAGCCGCCGAAGTCTGCTGTTCCCCGGACAGCACAGCAGTCCATCCCCATGCAGCGGATGTTCGAGGATGGCACTTGCCGGGTGAAGCCGAACTATTATACTCGGACGATTGCCTATCAGGATATCAATTATCAGTTGGCGCAGCAGGAGGATAAGACTGCGATTTTTGAGGAATGGTGTTCATTCCTCAATTTTTTCGACAGTTCCATCAAGTTTGAACTGTCCTTTGTGAACATGGCAACCGACAGCACCGAGTTTGAAAAGAGCATCCGTATCCCGTACCAGCGGGATGGTTTTGACGATGTGCGCGCCGAGTATTCCCAGATGCTGCGCCAGCAGCTTGCCAAGGGCAATAATGGTCTGACCAAGACCAAATTCATCACCTTCGGTGTGGAGGGCGAAAGCATGGCACAGGTCAAGCCCCGGCTTGACCACATCCAAAACGATTTGCTCAACAACTTTCACCGACTGGGGGTGCAGGCAAAGCCCCTGAACGGTGTCCAGCGGCTGAAACTCATGCACGATATGTTCAACATGGACGGTGCCAGCAAGTTTCACTTTGACTGGAAAGACCTTGTGAAAAGCGGCCTTTCGGTGAAGGATGCCATTGCGCCCACCGCCTTTGCCTTCAAGAACTCCCGGGCGTTCCAGATGGGCGGCATTTTTTGCGCCGCCAGCTTTCTGAGCATCACGGCATCCGACATCAGCGACCAGCTGCTGAAGGATTTTCTGGACATGGATTCCAGCCAGATCGTCACCATGCACATCCAGTCTGTCGATCAGAACCGTGCTATCAAGACGGTCAAGCGCACCATCACCGAACTGGATCGCAGCAAGATCGAGGAACAGAAGAAGGCAATCCGCGCCGGATATGATATTGACATCATTCCGTCGGATTTGGCAACCTACGGCAGAGATGCAAAAGCTCTGCTGAAGGAATTGCAGAGCCAGAACGAGCGGATGTTCCTCGTCACTTTTTTGGTGCTGAACACCGGCAGGACTGAACAGGAACTGGAAAACAATGTTTTTCAGGCATCCAGTATTGCCCAGAAGCACAACTGCAACCTGTGCCGTCTGGATTTCCAGCAGGAGCAGGGGCTGATGAGCAGCCTGCCGCTGGCAGACTGTCAGATCGAAATTCAGCGAGGGCTGACCACCAGCAGCACGGCCATTTTCATCCCGTTCACCACGCAGGAACTGTATCAGTCCGGTAAAGAGAGCCTGTACTATGGGCTGAATGCTCTGTCCAACAACCTTATCATGGTGGACCGGAAGAAGCTGAAGAACCCCAATGGCCTGATTTTGGGTACTCCCGGCTCCGGCAAAAGTTTCTCAGCAAAGCGTGAAATTGCCAATGCGTTTCTGGTGACGGACGATGATATTATCATCAACGACCCCGAAGGCGAAGTGCGACACGAAGTCGCGTAATGTATTGCGTGTAAACGCTACTCTATCCATTTGGAGTAACCCTACTGTGACCTGCACTGGTCAAAAGCCGGCGTTGGGAAGCTCACAGGACAATATGGGAAATCTGCCAGCCTAAAAGCAGACGTACCGTTAGGGTAAAGAATGCTATGTCGAATGTAATGTGAACCATCGTAAGGATCGTTACAGGGAATAGGTGAAATAAGGCTGATACACCTACACCAAAAGGTGCTGGAGGTGGCCAAGGGGCCTTTCGCTACCCCGAAGCAAATGGACACAAATCCTCCCGGTTCAAAGATGGCGGCTAAGGCATTCATGAATTATGCATTACGTGGAACGTGGAAAACCCTATGCACTCCTTTAATAAAGGTATCGACCTCGCAAGAGGGAGAAACGGTGCAGAGGGTATGAGATGGAATAAAAAGCGAACGGTTCACTGCAACGGTGAGCATAGGGGTTCAAGATTTGCCCTGACCTGAAAGGGTGCTGACTTATTCCCGGTATTTCATGGCAAGATTGGAGGTATTCCTGTGAACGATAAGTATTCAACGACGGAAGGTAAAACTTCTGAGAAGCTGTCGGACGAAGCTATGTTGAGTGCCCAATGGAAAAACATTGACTGGCATAAGGCAGAGCAGGAAGTCAACAGGCTACAAATCAGGATTGTCAAGGCAACTCAGCAAAAAGACTACAACGCAGTAAAACGACTTCAGTATCTTCTGACACATTCCTTTTACGCCAAAGCACTGGCTGTTAAGCGTGTCGTTACCAACGATGGGCGCAAGACTCCCGGTGTGGATGGTGTTCTCTGGAACACCCCGGCGAAGAAAATGAAAGCGGTTCTATCGCTGACAGATAAAGGGTATCGTGCGCGTCCTCTCCGTAGAGTGTATATCGAAAAGAAGGACAAGAAGAAAAAGCGTCCATTGGGCATTCCTACAATGTATGACCGCGCAATGCAGGCTCTCTATGCTTTGGCACTGGAGCCGGTGGCGGAAACAACAGCAGATGGGAAATCCTTTGGTTTCCGAAAAGGAAGATGCGCACAGGATGCCTGCGAATATCTGTTCAATGCACTGTCGCGCAAGCACATTTCTCCGAAGTGGGTTTTGGAGGGTGACATCAAAGGTTGTTTCGACCATATCAGCCATGATTGGCTTCTGGCGAACATCCCCATGGACAAGAACATTTTGAAGCAGTTCTTAAAGGCGGGATTTATCTATCAGCGCGAACTCTTTCCGACCGAGGAAGGAACTCCGCAAGGTGGTATTATCTCCCCCATTCTGGCGAATATGACGCTGGATGGTATCGAGAAGAAGCTGGTCGAACGCTTTCACACAAACGCGCTCGGCAAGGTCGATTCAAGATTTAAGAATGCCCACAAAGTAAACTTCGTCCGCTATGCAGACGATTTTGTGGTCACAGCGGCAACACCTGAACTGGCTCTTGAAGCAAAGGAGCTGATTCGAGAGTTTCTCGCTGAACGCGGATTGGAACTTTCTGACGAAAAGACCGTTGTCACCAACATTGACGATGGTTTCGACTTCCTCGGCTGGAACTTCAGAAAGTATAACGAAAAGCTGATTATCAAGCCGTCCCAAAAGGCGGTCAAGGCTATCGTTTCCAATATCTCTGACACGATTCTCCGCAGAGGAAAAGCGTGGCAGCAAGATGTTCTGATTATGAAGTTGAATGAACAAATTCGAGGTTGGACTAATTACCACCAGTCCGTATGCGCAAGTGATGCGTTCGCGCATCTGGACTATGTCCTATACGAACTGCTGTGGCGATGGGCAAAAAGACGGCACCCAAAGAAGAACAAGTGGTGGATTTCCACGAGATACTGGCATCGTGTCGGTAATCGGAACTGGGTGTTCTCTACGGAAAATAAGGAGCTGATACGGGTGGACAGCACAGCCATTGTGCGACATACCAAGATAAAAGCTACTGCAAATCCGTTCCTCGATGAGGCGTATTTCCAAAAAAGGAAATTCGATAAAGGAATGCACCGGCTGACTGGAAAATTCAAGACGATTTGGAAAAACCAGAACGGGCTGTGCTACCACTGCGGAATGCCGATGGATGTAACGGAAGAAAGAGAAATCTTCTACCTTGCACCAAAGGCAAAGACTGGCGTGAAAGATGTTCGTAATATGCGCTACGTTCACTGCTCCTGCCAGCGTATTTATGCTGAGAACCGCTTGAAAAAGTGATGAAATGCTTGAGCCGTATGACGGGAAACTGTCACGTACGGTTCTTAGGCGGGAAGGCGGTGGTAACACCGCTGACCCAGCCGATTACTCGCCGCTGGTGAATCGTTTGAAAGGTCAGGTCATCAAAATCTCGCCAAACAGCACCCAGTTCATCAACCCCATGGACATCAATGCCAACTACTCCGAGGAAGATAACCCGCTTTCCCTGAAAGCTGACTTTATTCTTTCTTTGTGTGAACTGGTGGTGGGCGGCAAAGAAGGGCTGCTGCCGGTGGAGAAAACCGTCATCGACCGCTGTGTGCATCTGATTTACCGCAAATATTTTGCGGACCCCTGCCCGGAGAATATGCCCATTCTTGAGGACTTGTACAACGCCCTGCTCCAACAGGACGAGAAAGAAGCCCACCATGTTGCCACCGCACTGGAAATCTATGTGAAAGGCTCACTGAACCTGTTCAACCACCGCACCAATGTGAACGTCAACAACCGCATCGTCTGCTACGACATCAAGGAACTGGGCAAACAGATGAAAAAACTGGGTATGCTCATCGTGCAGGATCAGGTGTGGGGGCGTGTCACGGCAAACCGCAGCAGCGGAAAGTCCACACGGTATTATATGGACGAGATGCACCTGCTTCTGAAAGAGGAGCAGACTGCGGCGTATTCCGTGGAGATCTGGAAGCGTTTCCGCAAGTGGGGCGGTATTCCCACGGGGCTGACCCAGAACGTCAAAGATCTGCTTTCCTCTCGTGAGGTCGAGAATATTTTCGAGAACAGCGATATGATCATCATGCTGAATCAGGCGGCAGGAGACCGGCAGATCCTCGCAAAGCAACTCAACATCTCGCCCCATCAGCTTTCCTATGTGACCCACTCCGGCGAGGGCGAAGGGCTGCTGTTTTTCGGCAATGTCATTCTGCCCTTTGTGGACCGTTTCCCCACCGATCTGGAACTCTACCGCATTATGACCACCAAGTTGGGTGAAGTCTCGGAGGGCGCGCAGAAATGAGTGAACCGAAGCTGAACATCAAAGAGGAAACGTCCGCAAAAAAGACCCGTTCTCCCCCGAAAAAAGCCAAGGTAGAGCAGACGGTGCCCAGAAAGAAGAAACTGAAAACCAATGCAGAAAAGACCGCCGAAAAAAACCAGCACCTGCGGTTCGGCAAGGCGGAACTGACCCCGGACGAACTGAGCCGGTTGAGTAAGGCGCAGAAGCGGGAGATGTACGCTGCCCATGCCGCCCGGTCTGCGGTGCATCACGAAGTTGACCAGTACGAGGATGAAAATGTCGGTGTGCAGGCGTTGAGCGAGGGCGAAAAAGCGGCAGGAAATGTCCGTGATATTTCCAAAAGCCGCTATGCCCGGAAGCTCAAGAAGAAAGCCAAGATACAGGGCAAGAAAGGCTCCAAAACCGCAAGATCTTCTGCACAGAATCCGACTTCGGCACAAGATGCAGGCGCATCCTGCACCGGCGAGGGCGGCTCCAACTGGTTTTCCCGCTGGAAACAGCGGCAAGAAATCCACAAAAGCTACTATGCCGCTGCCCGTTCGGGCACGGCGGCGCAGACCGCAGGCGGCAAAGCGGCATCCAACGGTGCATCTGCCGCCCGGTCCAGCATGGAACAGGCGGTAGAAAAGGGCAAAACTGCCGTCAGCACTGCCGTGAAAGGGCTGGCGAATGCCGCCAAGAGCAACGCACACGTTCTGGTGATCGTGGGCGTTTTTCTTTTGCTCATCCTCATGGTGATGTCCGGCTTCTCGTCTTGCGGCATCCTCTTTTCCGGCGGCACACAGGTGTCCGGGCAGACCATGTACTCTGCCGAGGACAGGGATATCCGGGGTGCAGAACAGGACTACAAGAAACTGGAGAAGGAACTGGACAAAAAGATCAAGCGCACTCCCACCGACCACCCCGGCTACAACGAGTACCAGTACCATCTTGATCCCATCGAGCATGACCCATGGCAGTTGACCTCTTTTCTCACGACTCTGTATGACGATTATACCCGGTCGGAGGTGCAGGGCAAGTTGAAAGAGACCTTCAAAAAGCAGTACAAGCTGACCACATGGGTGGAGGTGCAGATACGGTATAAGACCGTCTGGGTCATCAGCCCGGCAGGAATCCCTGTTCCCACGCAGGTGCCCTATGAGTACCGCATTTTTCACACAAAGCTGGTGAACAAAGGGCTGGAAGTCGTTATCCGGGAAGAATTGAATGCCGACCAATGGAAACGGTACGAGATTTTTCAGGATACGCTGGGCGGCAGACCCTATCTGTTCAACGGCGGATTGCCGCCCGGTGGCTCCGATGGTTCCGGCTCGCCGGGCATCGACTATCAGGTTCCGGCAGAAGCCCTGACGGATGAGGAGTTCGCCGCCATCTACAAGGAAGCCCAAAAGTATGTGGGCACGCCTTACGTCTGGGGCGGTTCCTCCCCGGAAACAGGCTTTGACTGCTCCGGCTACGTCTGCTGGGTGTATAACCAGAACGGCTACGATGTGGGGCGCACTACCGCCAACGGCTTGTGGAATAAGAGCCAGCACATCAGCGAGGCCGAAGCAAAGCCCGGAGATTTGGTCTTTTTCAAAGGCACCTACGACACCCCCGGCATGAGCCATACCGGAATCTATCTGGGCAATGGCATGATGGTCAGTGCCGGAGACCCCATCAAGTACGCAAACATTCACTCGTCCTACTGGGAGAAGCATCTCGCCGGGTTCGGACGGCTTTCAAAATGATTGGAGGAATTACTATGAGCGAAAAATCGGATAAGCTGCGGGCGATGTTGGCAAAAGAGAAGGAACGCCGCATCAAACTGAATAATCGTATCGAGATTCTGGAGCGGCGCATTCAGGAGGAGGATTCCGCCGAGGTCAACGAGATGGTGCGAACTGCAAAGGTTACGCCGGAACAGCTCGCCGCCCTGCTACGGCAGTCGGCTACCGCCACCCCGAACCCGGCTACGCTGTCTGCTGTGGGTGCAACTTTTGAGAAGGAGGTCGGTGCAGATGAAGATTAAGAAACTGGGGGCGCTGTTGCTATCGGCGGCACTGTGCGCTGGTATGGCGGCTCCTGCCTTTGCCTTTGAGGGCAAAGCCGCCCCCGTGGAGCAGCCGATTCTGCCGGAAGTGGTGGAGGAGGATGTTGTCACCATCACGGACGAAACCTCTGGTGCCCTGACCCCGGAGGGCAACCTGACGCTGGTGGATGATTACCACACCGACTATTCCGATGGCAGTGGTCAGCAGTTCATCACGCTGGTGTCGAAGTCGGGTGCAACCTTTTATCTGGTCATTGACCGCAATGCCAAGGGACAGCAGACCGTCCACTTTATGAACCTTGTGGATGAAGCCGACCTGCTCTCCCTGATGGAAGATGAAGATGCCGAAGCCTATACCGCCGAAAAGGAAGCGGCGGCGCAGGCAGCGCAGGAGCGCAAACAGGCCGAAGAGGATGCGAAAAAGGCTGCGGAAGAAGCGGAGGCATCCGGTTCTGAACAGACTGGTGGCAACAAAGTTACGAAGTATGCTGCCACATTCTTAGGCGTACTGGCGCTGGTCGGTTTGGTTGCTGGCGGCGGCATTTACACCTTTATGAAGCAGAAGCAGAAAAAGCAGGCAGAAAAAGAAGCCCTTGACCCCGATGCAAACTACACCGAGGACAAGGGCGATTTTGAGATTCCTGTGGAGGATGAGCCGGAGGAGACCGGCGAGGAGGATAACGCAGAAGAATAATTCTATTGGCGGCGTTTGCCGCCTTACATATTGCAATCCGAAACAGATTGGAGGGATTCTTATCGCAAAATTGATCGTGGCGGAAAAACCGTCTGTCGCCATGTCCTACGCCAAAGTCCTCGGTGCCACCAACCGTCAGGACGGCTACCTTGAAGGGAATGGCTATCTGGTAAGCTGGTGCATCGGGCATCTGGTGGAGCTGGCACCGCCCAACGTTTACGACGAAAAGTACACCAAGTGGAGCATCGCAGATTTGCCCATCCTGCCAGAAAAGTGGCGGTATCTGGTGTCTGCCGGTACCAAAAAGCAGTTTGGCATCCTGCAAAAGCTCATGCACCGCCCGGATGTGGAGAGCATTGTGAACAGTTGCGACGCAGGTCGGGAGGGCGAACTGATTTTTCGGCTGGTTTACCAGCAGACCGGGTGCAAAAAGCCTGTTTTCCGCCTGTGGCTGTCCAGCATGGAGGAAAACGCCATCCGAGAAGGGTTTGCCCACCTGAAACCGTCAACTGAATACGATGCGCTGTACAATGCAGCACTCTGCCGGGAACGTGCCGACTGGATGGTCGGCATCAATGCGTCCCGGCTTTTTTCGTGCCTGTACGGTCAACCGCTGGCGGTGGGGCGTGTTATGACCCCGGTGCTTGCCATGACGGTGGTGCGGGAAGCCGCCATTGCCGCCTTTGTGCCGGAGAAGTTCTACACGGTGGATCTGGAACTGACCAGCGGCTGCACGGCATCCAGCCGCCGTATTCCCGAAAAATCCGTTGCCGAAAACCTGCTGGAAGCCTGCCGAAAGGAGATGGTAGCAACGATTCAGCGCATCACCCGCAAGGAAAAATCTGAAAATCCGCCGCCGCTGTACGATCTGACCACCCTTCAGCGAGATGCCAACCGCCTGCTGGGATACAGCGCACAGCAGACGCTGGACTATGTGCAGAGCCTGTATGAGAAGAAACTTACCACTTATCCCCGAACTGATAGCTGCTATATCACCGATGATGACGAGGAAATGCTGGAGGAACTGACCGAGGCACTGGAGGTTTTTCTCGACATTACCCCGGAAGATGTGGACGAGGCTGTGCCCCGGACACGGCGCACCGTCAACCGGGAAAAAGTCACCGACCACCATGCCATCCTGCCTACACGCAGTATGCTGCAAGCCGATCTGGAAGCTCTGCCTAAAGGCGAGCAGAACGTCCTGAAGCTCATCATCGCCCGGACACTGATGGCGGTAAGCAAACCCTTCCGGTATCTGGAAACCCTGCTGACCACCGAATGTGCCGGGGAGGAATTTACCGCCAAGGGAAAGGAGGTTCTGGAGGAAGGCTGGAAAGCGGTGGAGCGCAAGGTGCTGGCAGACATTCTGAACCGAAAACAGCAACTCACCGCCCTGCCCAATGCGGAAGAAAACGAGTGCGGCATCCTCAATGCCGAACTGAAAGAGGGGCAAACGACCCCGCCAAAGCATTTTACCGAGGACCTTCTACTTCATGCGATGGAAACCGCCAGTGCAGACAGTATGCCGGAGGGCGTGGAACGTCAGGGCATCGGCACCCCGGCCACCCGCGCCGCAACTATTGAAAAGCTGGTGCAGAAGGACTTTCTGGAACGGAAGGGCACCAAGAAAACCAAGGTGCTGCTGCCCACGGATAAGGGAAAAGCCCTCATCACCGTAATGCCCGAAGAAATCCAATCCCCGGAAATGACCGCCGATTGGGAAACAAAGCTGCTGCAAATCGAACGTGGCGAAATGGAGCCGAGCGAATTTATGACCGAGATCAATACGATGATTACCGAACTGGTAAAGAATACAGAAATGAAAAAAGGAGCAAATGCGCTTATGAAAAACAAAATCATTGGTGTCTGCCCGAATTGTGGTGCAAATGTTGTGGAGCGTGAAAAGGGCTGGTTCTGCGAGAACCGGGAGTGTCGTTTCGTGCTGTGGAAGGACAATGCGTTCTTTAAGCGTCTGGGAAAGCATCTGGACGCTCATGTGGCAGACAAGCTGCTGCGGGATGGTCGTGTCCGCTTGAAGGACTGCAAGAGTGCCAAGGGCAAGACCTACAATGCCACCGTGCTGCTGTCCTGTGAAGCCGATGGCCGCAGCAAGTTTTCCCTGGAATTTGAAGGTGGGTGCTGATGGAGCAGAAAAAAGAAGCGGTCTACCTTATCAACGATGAACGCTATCTGCATCTCCGGGAAAACGGTGCAGGGGTCGGCTTTGCCACTTATAACAAGGTGACTGGCGAGCCGCTGGAAAGTGGGCAGATCTCGGAAAAGAATCTGCCGCCCGATGGCAGGAACGCCATTTCTGCCGCCCGGAACTGGTATCTGTTTGAACTTTCGGACGATGACCGCAAGGTCATCCAACAGGAAAGCGTAAAGATCCTCGAAAACATCCCGCAGGCGGGCATCGGCAGACGGCGCATCTGGGAGCCGGAAACGCTGCCGAAGGATATTCGTCTCATCAACAGCCACTATGACGACCTCTATCGCATTCCAGATGGCGGCGTGATTCAGGTGGATTACCCGGATGGGCGCAGTTTTACGGCACGGGTGGAACATCTGGATGATTATCACTTTGACATGGGCGGTCTGGGCAATGTGTTCCACATCTGCCAGTTTGCCGAAGTCATGGAACGAAACCATGCCGACTTCTACCCGGAGATTCAGACACAGGACGAGCAGGCGGCGTGGGAACTGGGCGGCAAAGGCTACCTTGCCATCCAGTCTTGTGAGGATGGATGGGACTACACCCTCTACCACAGCGATTATTCCGTGATGGACGGCGGGCAGTTGGATGCCCCGGAACTGACCATTCAGGAAGCCCGTGAGCAGATTCTGGAAGCGCACCACATGGAAAAGGGGCGGCGGCTGTTGCAGGACTACGATGCCGTCATGGACAAAGTTGCGGAAGCCGAGGAACTGAGTGCAGACCATCGCCCTTCCACACTGGAAAAGCTGGCAGAACTGGCAAGTGATACGTCTGCGCCAAAATCGTCTGCACGTTCTGCGCCAGAACTGTGAGGTGGACGATGCAGCAAAAATGGAACCAGAATTTTGACGGTGAACCCATGACGGACATCCCGCAGAAGTTTCTGAACGCAGGGTGCGATGTTTATATGGTGATGCAGCTGCGGCATGACGAAAAAATCTTCGATGAAAGATTTGCTTCCATGCGGGAACTGCATCGTCGGGGCAAAACGCCAGACCCGGAGCATTATGAGGTCACCTACTATGCTGATTTGCCCGCCATGTGGCAGGATGTGCCGAACAACGAGATTTTGGAAGAACTATTTCAGATGTTCAACCTCTCCCGTCCGCAGGATTTTGAGGGGCACAGCCTGTCCGTCAGCGATGTGATTGCACTCAAACGCAATGGCGAGGTGTCTGTGCATTATGTGGACAGCATCGGCTTCAAAGATTTACAGGGGTTTCTGGACAAGCAGCCGGAACGTCCTTCGGTGCTGATGAATCTCAAGGAAAAGTGCGATGCCCCGGAGTGCAATCCCACGGTATGCCGGAAAGTGAGGGCTGAACATGAACTTTAACCATGAAGAACTCATGCTGATGATGCTTTACAACACCGGCACCCGGATGGGGCTTATCCACGAACTGCGGCTCATGCAGTGCTACCTGATGCCTGACGAAACTGCCCTGCGGGAGTTGTCGGAGAGTGTTATCGAAAAGCTGAAACTACTGACCGATGCCGAGTTTGCCGAACTGGAATTTCCGCTCGACTGAATTTTGCCGCCTGCGGGCGGCGTACATAGGCTCTTTTACAATGGGATTCGGTGTGGTATACTGAACTCGACAAATCGTATATACCCTGTACACAAAAATTTCACTTGTGATCTGGCAGGATATCGGCTACACTTTACACATTCCAATCTGATAGGAAGGATAAGAAAGAATATGAGAAAGAAATGGATTTTTATCGGAGCGGCATTTGCACTTGCAATGACCCTGACCGGATGCAGAGATAATGCGGCAGCCAGTATTCCGCAGCAAAGCAGCCAGGAGCAGACACAGATGATCCCTATGGAGGAGGCACAGGAAGCGGCGTTAAAAGCAGCGGATATTGTAGCGGCAGATGCAGACATTTCAGCCACGACCTTAAGTGAGGTGGCGGGAGTGGCCTGCTATAAGGTGGAATTTACTTCCGGAGAGTATGCCTACGCCTACACGATCAATGCAGAGACAGGAGCTGTCATGGAAATGAGCAGCCAAGAACAGAATGCGCAGGCTTCCGGGACACAGACGGAGACGGCAGACCCCGCTGCCCCTGCTCCGGCACAGAATGCAACAGGTACCGGAACCGTGGATGAAGCAGCAGCACAGAAGATCGCACTGGAGCATGCCGGAGTGAAGGCAGCGGATGCAACGATCACCAAGTCAAAGCTTGACTATGAAGACGGACGTCAGGTATATGACATTGAATGGTATGCAGGCGGTGCAAAGTATGACTATGAGATTGCGACAGACACCGGAGAGATCATCAGCTCCGCATATGAAGAAAAAACGATGGGAGCAGACAGCAAGAACGTTACGGTCAGTGAGGCAGATGCAAAGAAAACAGCCCTTGACCGTGTAAGCGGAGCAACGGACAAGGATCTCTACGAATGGAAGCTTGATTATGATGACGGACGTCCGGAATACGAAGGAAAGATCATCTACGGTGGAACGGAATACGAATTCACGATTGATGCAGCGACCGGATCCGTAATGGAGTGGGATGCTGAGAAGGTCCGTTAAGACAGACAGGAGAAGTAGTTGTGTACAAAGATTATCAATGACCAGTTAACAGATTTATTTTATAACTTTATCGAGATGGAAGACCGTATTGCGGCCAATGACCGGTATGCAGACTTAAACAGCTCGGATATGCGGTTTTTGTCCGCCGTAGGAAAAGGTGTTTTAGGGGATGATTGCCTTATTGATTGTTCCCAAATTCCTATGATTTATTGTAATTATGATACACAAGATGTTGTAGATATAACACTTGATGATTTACAGGTGGGGGACGAAATCATTTTGGCTATTCGGGGTTCGGAAATAGAAAATCTTCAAAAGGAAGATGACAATAAAGCAAAAATAACAGTTGAACAATTACAATTAGGTACACAGAGAATTAAATAATTCCCAGTTTGTCGATGATTGTCAACTGAGATAATGTCATAGGGCATTGTTCCGAAAATTTTTCATAACCCGCAAGAAAGTGGTCTTGATAGAATACTTCCATTCATGCTATACTAAAACCAGCTTTAATGCACAGAAAAATTGAAAGCGGAGGATAGCCAATGGATACCACTAAAAGATCACCCATCGACCGCCTGCTCTTTGCCACTTTTCTGAAAGGCCGCACTTCTTCCCGTGATATATGGGAAGAAAAGGGCGATATGACCCCCGAAGATAACCAGAAGATCATCGAGGAAACCAACGAGATCATCAACGATGATTCCACCTATCCCTTCATCAGCTACCTGTCCGACCTGCTTGCAAAATCCAAACCCTCCGATGAAGCGGTCATGAAACTGCACGACTGCATTGAAAAAGTTGCAGTTGCATTGGGGCAGGACAGCACCGATGTGTTCCGTGCGCTCCTTGCAAAACTGATCGAGGAGCCGGAAGAAAAGCAGACCTTTGACCGTCTGCTGGAGATGGCCGAGAAATTGGCGGCAAAGCACTGAGATAACTTTACGAGGTGATTTCAATGAGCTACGGTTGGGCAACTGTTTTCACTTTAGCGGCATGGTTTGCAGGACTTGTGATTGATGCAAATGTGCGGGTCGGCGACCTCGGTTTACGAACAGTGCTTCCTGTCATCGTGATGGGGTGCTGCGTTATGAAGTACATAAAGGACAATAGCAAATAATCTTATCTCAATACACTTTCCAGCGGGCGACCACAAAACGGTTGCCCGCTCTTTTTACTGTCTCTTATACACATCTCC
>ERZ1027125.295-NODE-295-length-23779-cov-6.276134_pt1 | contig 23779 bp, 23 predicted proteins | sample MGYA00519249_ERZ1027125 | MGnify/ENA primary metagenome ERZ1027125 (study PRJEB26926, sample SAMN06164580) | human gut metagenome | biome: ENVO:00009003; feature: ENVO:2100002; material: ENVO:00002003 | host: Homo sapiens | place: USA | collected 2012 ... | reverse complement strand
ACGAGATAGGCTCCGGTCTCGTGGGCTCGGAGATGTGTATAAGAGACAGACATTGTACACGTCATGGCAGGTAATTGTTTTGATCTTCATACGTTTTCCAGCAGCCTGTAGATCTTCTCGATCTCCCCGGCGTTTGCATAGTCTCTTATTTTCGTGTTTTCGGTCAGTTTTTGCCGCAGCGCCTCATCCCGAAGCACTGCCGCGATCCCCGCCGCACAGCCTTCGTTGTCCATGGGGACGATCACGCCGTCCACGCCGTCCTCCAGCTGGCTGGCGGAGGTGGCGTAACCGGTGATCACCACGGGCTTGTTCAGGATCTGGGCTTCCCGAACGGTCACCGATTTTCCCTCATACCGGCTGGGCTGGACGTACAGGCCGCAGGCTTTGATGTAGGGGTACGGGTTTTCCTTTTTCCCCAGAATGATGACCCGCTCCTCCATCCCGGCGTCCTGTATCCGCTGCCGGATCAGCGTTTCATCCCCGCCGTAGCCGATGAGATACCACTTTACATTGCAGCCCGAAGCCAATATCCGGCGGCAGATATCCGGCACATTGTCAAAATTCTTGGCAGCGCAGAACCGGCCAATCGACAGCAGGCGAATGCTGCCGTCTGACGGCATCTCCCGCTCGGCGGAAAATGCCACGCTTCTGCTTTGCACAAGGTTCTTTGACAGCATATTTTCCACAACAATGGACTTGTTCGTCAGATAGCCGTGCTTCGCGTCAAACGCCTGCTTGCACGCATCCGACACGTTCACCACGTAGTCGGACATCCCCCACATTTCCTTCTCGATGGCGTCGCAGAAGACCATCTGAGAAGCATCGGTGTGGAACCATGACATCCTGACCTTCGCGGAGACCTTTTTCCCGACGATGTAATGCGGGTCATTGAAGCTGATCGCAAGGTCGTAGTCTCCCGGAATATCCGGAAGATAGGGGATGCACAGCTTGTGGAAATACTGCTTGTAGTTATGCCCGCTCTGCATCGGGCCTCCGGAAAGGCTGGATCTGATCTTTGCCGCGGCCCTCGCCATCCCAATCGGGATGCAGCCCTGCGCAAAATTCTGTTTCATGGATTCCGTCAGCGCCCGGTACGCCTTCATCTCGGGAAGCAGACGGACATTGGGGTTGAGCATCGACATCAGTTCGCCCTCATGGGCATACAGGAACAAGTCAACGTCATAACGGTCATAATCGATGGTATCCAGCAGCCCCAGCAGACTGCTCTCCGCCCCGCCAAGCTCCATATTAAAATGCAGTATGATGATTTTCTGCTTCATGCTCTGTTCCAATCACTTTTTTCGTAAGCCCTGAAGCACATAATAGTAGTGCTCCCCTAAAAACCGGAGCTTTTCCTTAAGCGGCAGTTCTCCCTTTATCACAGCTTTCCTTGCTCTGGCGATGATTGGGCGAAGCTCCTGCTGCACATCGTCCATGTGGTACTTTTTCGCCTGACGCAGCCTGAAGTCCGCCAGCTGCAGCAGATTCGCGTAGGCGCAGTCGCTGTAAAGCAGTTTCTCCCCGGAGCGCTCCAGAATATCGATATCCTCAAGCGTATCGTATACCTGCCCGACCCTCTGCCGCTGGCCTGCCGAATTGGAGATAGAATTCCCGTTCCGATAGTAGTAGTACAGGGTTTCGGAAATGGAAACCACCTTCTTACTGTTCAGGACAAATTGAATCGCAAAGTTTCTGTCTTCAATGTAGTGCAGGCTCGGGTTGAATCGAATGTTCCCCATCGTTTCCCGGCGAAACAGCTTGTTCCATGCCACGCTGTATTTGTACTGCGCCCGAAGGTATGTTTTCAGGAAGTAATCGTCCCTTGTCAGTTCCTCCGCCGCGTTGCAGCCCTCTGCCGGGCGGTTTGCCTCCGTAAAGTCGAAATGTTCTTCCGTCCCCTGCGCAAAATCGCACAGCACCAGATCTGCACCGTGTGTCTGCGCCGCTTCCGCCAGCCGTTCATACATCAAGGGGCTGATGTAGTCGTCGGCGTCAACGAAAGCGATCCAGTCCCCCGACGCATGGTCAATGCCGATATTCCGCGCGTTGGACAGCCCGCGTATCTCCGTGGAGATCGGTTTTATCCGGCTATCTCCGGCCGCCAGCGCTTCCAGTATCTCCCATGTATTGTCCGTCGATCCGTTTTCGACGGCAATGATCTCAATATCCCGGAACGTGCTCCCGGTAATGGAGTTGATGCACCGCTCGATGTACGCCGAACCATTGTACACCGGCACAATAACGCTTATCATTCCGTGCCCCCCTGTCAGAACGGGAGATTCCGATATCTCCAGTTCATCAGTTTTACATACCACTTATCCTTCGATTTTTCCGGCGCGGCTCCCCTCCACGGGGTCTGCGCCAGATTTTCCCAGTACAGCGCCTTGAGCGGGTGCCTGCAATCCCTGCACCACGGTCTGCTGGTGAAGCTGGGGGTGTAATGCAGGACCACCGGGGCCTTTTTCGCGGCCTCTATTTCCTCCTGAGGGTAAAAGCCTGCTTCCTCGTGAAAATAGTTCAGCAGCTTTTCCCGGCTGAGCATGCAATGGATGGTCATGAGATTGTCTTTTATGGGTAAGTTTACATAATCTCCCATCAGCACGCCGTTGAGGACGCCCTGATCGTGATGGATGACATTGCCCCCGTGTCCTTCAATAAAGGACATGCACCTTTCCCCCATTTTCCGGGCGCGCCATTCCGCCAGATCGATCAGAAGCAGTCCCGCGTTGAAATAGCGCATTCCGGCCTGCAATCCAACAGCCGCCTTGGTGTCCGCGCTGATACTGTCCTGCACCGCCGCCAACACCTTGCCGTCCAATGGCGTGTTCCAAAGCTCGCGGAGCGGTTCGCAGACGATCATATCGCAATCTGCATACAGCACCCTGTCAACGGTTTCGGGCAACATCTCCCCCATAAACAGTCTGGCATAGGAGCTGATGGAAATGTCCCAGCTCATGTTCAGCCGGAGCTTTTCCTTCCACTCAAGGAAAGGAAGAAACATAATTTCAGCATTGGAAAACCGGCTCACCATTTCCCGAAGTTTATCTCTGTTCTCAGGCGAGATATCATTGTCGATCACGTACAGCCGGATGTTTTCAAACTCGGCGTTGTGCCTGAGCAGGGAGTAGATCGACACGCCCATATGTTGGGCATAGTTATCGTCGCTGGAATACAGGACATTCATCCGCTTTGTATCATCTGCCACGTCCTTTTGCCCTCCCCAGGATAAAATGCACCGGTTTGCTGATCGCCGACCGCAGCCGCTTGTGCCATGGCATCCAGCTGGCCGAATACCAGTGGATCGAATGGGTATTCTCCGTTTTCCGCAATTCGCCGGTGACGCTGCTTCTTGGGTTGAAATAATCCTCCGGGAATACCACGGCGCCGCTCAGCTTCTGCTTTTCACCGTTCAGCTCCAGCCCGAGCTTCAGCAGCGCATCCGTATTGAGCCGGGGGCAGCCGATCGTCCCATGCTGCCCGTCCAGCAGCTGGTCGTATTCTGCCAGCATCTGCCGCACCGCCGGGTTATGGGGTTCCGCGCCGAAGCCCTCGCCGGTGTTGACGAACCGGTCATTCTCAAAGCCGAAAAAGGCCGGGTTGTCCAGCAGCTCATCAAAGGAACGCACCGCCTCCACGTCCGTGTCAAAATAAATGCCGCCGTGCTCCTCCACGATCAGAAGCCGCAGATAGTCCGTCAGGAACGCATACTTTTTCTCCTTATAGCACATCTGCGTGTAGGCATTGCGGTTCACGTCGAAGTTATCTTCGTTCCACTCGATGATTTCATAATCCGGGCAGTATTTTTTCCAGCTGGCAATACATTTCTGTGCCAGCCTTGGCTTTTCCCCTCTGCCGAACCAGCAGTAGTGAATTTTTCTGGGTATCATATATGCTCCTGTTCGTTTACAGCGAATACAGAAGCTGCTTGAGCAGCCGCCTGGGCGCTTCCTTTTTCAGCTTCTGCATCACCATTTCCGCGATCTTGCCATACTCTCCATGCTCCAGATATCCTGAAATCCGGTGCTTTTTATTTCTATCCTGCAACACTCTCAAAGCATCCTGCACTTCCGGCAGGGCGGCCACACGCCCGATTTCCTTTATCAGTTCCATCTCAGTGTGCTTTCCCTGCCGTTTGTACATCTCAAACCAAGTCATCAGAACGTTCAGCAGTTCAACTGCCATGAAATACTCCGCATCCTGGGGCATGGGATGGTTTTGCCGCATTTCCGTTTTGAAACGGTAAAGACGCAGGAAATCATCCAGCATGTATGGCATATACCGGGACGTGTTTCCGCCGATGCGGTAATTGTAGGCTGCCTCCGGCAAAATGCCAAGCCGCCGCGTTTCAGGCATCAGACGAAGTGTTATGCTCAAATCGTCTCCCATAAACCATACGACAGGGGGATAACCCATTACCCGTGTGATCAGCTCCGTGCGATAGAGCTTCGCACACAGTGACACGGGATAATTGCTGATACCAAAGCAGCTGATATATAAATCGTTGATAATATCCTCTCCGGAATATACTTTGGGCTGCTCAAAGCAGGGGGCGTGAAATTTGCTGTGGAGTTTGACTCCCTTCCACATTTTTGCCATGTCGGCACACACGCAGTCCAGATCATTCTTCCCGGCTTCCTCATAGAGGACACGAAGCGCGTCTGGTTCCAGCATATCGTCCGCATCACACAGGCAGATATACTTTGCCGTCTGGGCATATTCCGAAAGTACGCCCGCAGCCCGTGCCAGCACCGCGCCCTGATTGGGCTGGTGTATCACGCAAACGCGCGAGTCCTTCGCCGCGTATGTATCGCAGATTTTCCCGCTTCCGTCACTGGAACCGTCGTCCACCAGAACCAGACGGAAGTCCTGAAAGGTCTGGTTCAGGACGCTTTGGATACACTGCCGCAGATATCGCTTCGCGTTATAGACCGGGATCACAACACCGATTTTCTTTTCTGCCGCCATTTTCTTTACCCTTCCGTTCGTGCTTTCTTTCTGATATACGCCGTCAGCAGCCGTCCCGCCGGGATGCACAGCGCTGTCAGAAACGGTCTGGGGGATTCCCGGACATAGTGGGGATTCCCGCTGATCTGGCTGCTGGAACAGTAGTGGATCACGTCGATCACATTCCGCTTCCAGTCCTTGATGTACTTCAGATTCTCTTTGCGAATGAACGCAAAGCCCTGGGGATTGCGCAGATACTGCCGCAGCATGTTTCTGGAGGAACCGTCCGGCTGGTATTCTACATTGCACAGCACCGTATTGGTGGTCACCAGCTTGTACTTCTGGTCGCAGAGCTGGTATTTCCATCCCAGAGAAACATATTTTTCTCCCTCAAAAACCGGATACGGCGGCAATTCTTTCATGATGTCGGTGCGATACACCAGCTTCTTGTCGCCGCTTCCGCCCGCGTCGTAAAATCCGGCCAGGGTAGTCTCCTTCATGTCTTCCGGGAAGCCTGTCCCGATCACCTTTCCGGTGCTCATATCGGCGTCCAGTCCGATGATACCGGCGTATTTCCGGCGGTCGGTCTTCTCCCACAAGTCCACAATACAGCGGACAGCGCCGTCTGCCAGCGCGTCGTCTGAATCGATGCAGACATTCAGCTCCGTGTCAATGTTCGCGTAGGCCGCGTTGTGGGCGGTGTGCATTCCGCCGTTTTCCTTGTAGAGATAGCGTATCTCAAATTCCGTCTCCTCTGCCTGCCAGACTTTGACAAGCTCCGCCGTGTTGTCGGTGGAACCGTCGTCCACCACAAGCCATATGAAGTCCTTGCAGTCCTGCCGCCGGAGAGAAGCATATGTACGGGGAAGGGTGTGCCCCCGGTTGTAGGCGGGCGTAAAGATTGTCAGTGTCGGCATAGCTCCCTCCTATCTCTGCGCTGCCTGTAAATAAAACGCCTGCAGCCATTTGGCGTTCTCCACAACGTCAAAGCCTGCGTCCCTGATTTCCTCATAAGTATTGCGGCGTGGGATTCTGGCAAGCTCCAGAACGCTGTCTGCCCATTCTTCCGGCGGCGCGCTCAAGGGCAGGACATGAACCAGATCCGTTTTCCTGCACTCGATCGGGACGCTGTCGGAGATCAGCACCGGCAATCCGGCGGCCTGCGCCTCGATGCTGGCGACGGAAAGCCCCTCGAACAGCGACGGAAACAGAAACACATCCATCGCCTGAAGCAGCTCCGCTACGTCGCCGCGGGTTCCCAGAAATTTCACCCACGGGGTCAGCCCCAGCTGCTCTGCCTTCCGGTGGATTTCCTTTCCGCCCTCACCGGCGTCATTTCCCACCAGCAGCAGAACCGCTTTGGGATTTTTCGTCCGGACAGCCTGAAAAATATCAATGATAAACTTATGGTTCTTCTGCGGATAAAAGCGCCCCACGTGGCCGATGACCAGCTGATCCTCCCCGATGCCCAGCGACTGCCGCATTTTCTGCCGGATTTCCGGGCGGTAGGCATACTGACGGGCGTCGATGGCGTTGTTCAGCTGGATGAAGCGGGCTTCGTTCTTCCTGCCGAACAGCCAGTCCCCGGATTCCTTGCCGCACATGAACAGATCCGTAATATGCGGCCGCATCATGGCCTTGTAATACCAGCGGACGGGAGATTTGAGGTCGATCCCATATGGACGGTTATGGGCATGGCAGATGCGCACCGGGACACCGGCCTTTTCCGCTTCCCGGAAATCGTAATAGCCAAGCTCGGACATGTGGGAATGGATCACCCGGTACTCGGGATGCTCTGCGTAAAACGCCCGCACCGTCTTCCGGTACTCCCCGGCAGTCCAGGGGCGGATCGGCGGCATCCGGTAGATCCTGCCGCCAAGCACCTCGATCTCATCGTCATAGGCGCCGCGCTCCTGACGGTGCACCATGAAATCGTACTGCACCTTACTTCGATCAATATTCCGATAATAGTTCATCACCATGGTTTCCGCGCCGCCGCGGTTCATGATGGTAAACAGGTTCAAAACCCTGACTGGCTCTGTCGTCATGCATTACCTCTCCTCTCAGGAGAATACTCCCAGAATGTCGCTGTTGTACCCCCACGAACCCTGATGGGACATCTGATAGCAGTAGAAAATAAAATACAGAATGTAAAATCCCACTTTCAGGGCGCTCCTGTTTCGACTGCTGACCGTCACATTCAGAAGGTAGGGATAGAGGATCAGACTGTAGCCGGCGGTATACGTTGCCAGACGGATCACGTACAGTCCGCATGTAAACGTCGCAAGAAGATTCAGCAGAAAGTTTATCAGCGACATATTGATGCAGATGTGTATCATTTTATTGCCTGCATCAATCCGGTCACGGTGGATATACGCGATCACCACCGGCACCGCCGCGATAACAGGGCGGATGATGGAAGAACCGGAATCGCTGTTCATGGCCGCCACCGCATAGTCATAGGTCGAATTTGCCAGAGAGCTTTCCACGGCATCCAGAATCGGCTCCAGGAAAAACAGGCCGACCACAGCCGCAATAATAATCAGGTTCTGCTTGGGGCTCCACGCCCTGCCTGTTACCATGAAATAGACCGGGATGAACAGATACGCACTGTTGTGGAACTGCGCCGCAAAGAGACACAAAAGGATATAGGGGATCGTTTTTCCCTCTTTGATGAATATTGCGCCGCCGAACAGAAGCACCACGGCAAACCACTGCCGCATCATGGAAAAGTAATTATAATACAGTGTGGTAGCGAACAGCACAAAGCAGCTGTCCAGAAAGCTGACGGACTCCCTGCGCAGCACATGAATGAAAATGCAGGACTCCACCGCCGCAAACAGGCCAAACCACCCGTGGTAATCGTCGCTCACGTACATCTTGAAGATGTTGGCGGTTATGTCAAACGCTTTGTCTTTGCCGTCCCCGTCAAGGATTCTGGAAACGTCGTCCCATGTGCCGGGGATATGCTCAAACGACTGAATATAGCCGGAGGTATCGTTCATTCCGGAGCGCATGGCGGCCAGATAGGCGATGTAGCCGAACACGATCAGCCAGGGCATCAGCGGCGACTTGTAATCGTAGCGTTCGCCGTAATATATGGAATTCAGCTTGTGATACCGGATTGGCCGCTCCCAGATCAGGGCGCAGACCAGAATCACGGCCAAAACCGAAAAATGGATAATCATTTTCTTGTTCCTTTACCTTGAAATAATCCTCTGGATCACGGTGAGCAGCACGTACACACCAAAGGCAAATCCATGTCTGGCACAGCCGTAAAACAGTTTCCAGTGGATTGGGAAATAATTTAAGGGCAGGTTTTTGTACGCCTTCCGATACCTTTCCTGACGGATGATCCTGTGGATATCCTTCACTTTTTTCCCCATCGACTGAGTGGAAACCGTAATGTTCAGCCCCAGCCCCAGAATGCCCAGCGCGATCCTGTTATTCAGCGCGGCTTCATACTCGCTGCCCAGCTGGTTTGACCGGATGATGGATTCCATCCGGTCGTAGAGCGTCTGCCACTGGTCATACAGCCTTGGGTTGTACCCGGACGTGACCGAGGAAGACCCGTCCCTGCGGTAATGATACAGGTACGCTGCCAGATACACCACCCTGTCGGCCTTTCCAAAAACCTCCAGATTGAAAAAGCCGTCCTCGTAGCTTCCGATCTCCGCCAGATCGACAAATCTGGCACCGCTTTCCTGAATCAGGGAACGCCTGTACAGCTTTCCCCAGACCGGGCAGAGGGAATCCACCAGCTCCGGGTGGGAAAGCTCCTCTCCCATTGCCCCGACAAATCTTCGGTGCAGCTTTGCCCGGACTTCTTCCTTTTCAAAAACCGTCGTTTCCGGGAAGATGACTTTCCGGGAGGAACGGTTCTCCGTTTCGCTCACATACGACCACATCACGATATCCGCGTCATATTCGCGCATTGCGTTCACCGCGTTTTCACAGGCGTCCGGCTCGCCCCAGTCGTCCGAGTCCACGAACATGATGTATTCCCCGCGGGCGCAGTCCAGCGCGTCGTTCCGCGCCCGGGATACGCCGCCGTTCGCCTTACCGATGACCTGTATCCGCGCATCCTCATCCGCGTACCGCCGCAGGATATCCGGACTGCCGTCACGGGAGCCGTCGTTGACGCAGATAATTTCCAGATTTTGGTAAGTCTGATGGCTGACACTGTCAAGGCACTGTGCCAGATACCGCTCCACGTTGTAAACGGGAATGATAACGCTGACCAGCGGCTGTTCCTTCATTTTCCGGCACCTCCTGTTATGCGCAGATTATAGTCGTTTGATCGTTTCTTCGACGACCCTTTTCTTGTCAAACACGGCTTCCATACGTTTCCTGCCCGCCAGACCCATGGCTCTTCTCTCCTCCATGGACAGGGCGCAGAACCGCTTCATTGCCGCGTAGAGGCTGCCTGAGTCCTTCCTTTCGCACAGGAAGCCTGTCACGCCGTCCTCCACCGCTTCCATGCAGCCGTGAATGCGGCTGGTAATTACCGGGCGGCCGGAAGCAGCGCATTCCAAGTTGGTGTTTGCCATTCCCTCATGCCACGAGGGCAGAACAAAGCAGTGGGACGCGGCGATGAACGGGCGGACATCCTCCTGATAGCCCCGGTATGTTAACCACCCTTCGGATTCGGCTTCTTCCACCACCGCACCGTAATCTTCCTCGTATCCGCCCACCATGTCCAGCGTGCAGGGGACGCCCTCGCCGGTGAGCCGTCTCATGGCCGAAAGCAGCTCGTCAACGCCCTTTTCCCGCATGATCCTGCCGATGAACAGGAATTTTACAATGTCCCCCGCCGGGTAGTCCGCCACGGCGTAGCGCTCCAGATTGACCCCTGCCCCGCTTAAAAGACAGGTCTGGCGCTCTTTCACGATTTTCGCGTCAAGAAAAATCTGCCGGTTTTCTGCATTCTCAAAAAATACCGTCTTCGCCTTTTTGCAGCTGAGCCGGTACATCGCCGTGACCATTTTTTTCAGCAATCCGCCGCTTTCAAACGCCGTCCCCAGTCCGGTGATGTTGACGGCGTAGGGGATCCCCGCCAGCCGCGCGGCAAAGCCGCCGTAGATGTTCGGCTTGATGGTGTAGCAGATCACTTTTTCCGGCTTTACCTCCCGGAATATGCGCCGGTAGGCGGCAAACAGCTTTGCGTCCCTGACCGGGTTCATGCCCCGCCGTTCCATGGGCGTGTCGAAAAAAAAGCACCCCATCTCCACCAGCGGCGCCACCAGTTCCCCGTAGGGGAGGGATATATATACCTCGTTCTTCGTCAGAAGCTCCTGTATCAGCTCCCTTCGGAACTGGTACAGGCCAACGTCGAAATTCGTCAGGATCAGAATTCTCATTTGATTTTCTCCGCGGGAACGCCTACGTATGTCCCGCTTTCCGTGATGCTTTTGATAACCACCGCGCCCGCGCCGATCATACAGCCGCCGCAGATCTGAAGATTGTTGCTCACCGTCGCGCCCGCGCCGATCCATGTTCCCGCGCCGATGCTTACTGTCCCCGCCACATGAGCGCCCACGGCTATATGCACAAAGTCTTCCAGAACGCAGTCGTGGTCAACGGACGCGCAGGTGTTGATGATGCACCCATCGCCGATGACCGCGCCGGGGTTGATGACTGCCCCCGCCGCAACCAATGTGCCGGTGCCGAGGGTCACGTCCTCCCCGATGACCGCGGAGGGGTGGATCAGCGTCGTGACCTGTTTCCCGGCGGTGAGCAGCATCTCCTGCATCCGCCTGCGAACCTGCGGATTGCCGATGGCTACGAAGAAATCGCAGTCATATTCCGAAAACCGGGCGCTTTCCCCCATCACGGGATAGCGTCCGCACGTTTTTTTCGTGTCGTCCAGAAACGCAATGCTGTCGTAGCCGTTTTTTCCGGCGATATCCGCGGCGACTCTGCCGTGCCCGCTGGCGCCGAGGATTACAAGCCGCTTCACTTTGCCACCATCCCGTTTCCCATGAATTCCTCCATCGTGACAGACATCTCCGAGGATATGCCGTCACGCCTTACAAATGCCGCCATCACGCTGTCCCAGATGATCTTCAGGTCTCCGAGGAAGGTAATGTGGTCTACGTACTTTACGTCCATTTCAAATTTGTCCTGCCAGCTGACCGTGTTTCTGCCGTGAACCTGCGCGTAGCCGGACAGCCCCGGGCGGACTTCGTGCCGCCGGTGCTGACGCTCGCTGTACCGGGGCAGGTACTTGACCAGCAGCGGCCGGGGGCCGATGACCGACATGTCCCCCTTCAGAATATTGAACGCTTCGGGAAGCTCGTCCAGACTGGTCGCGCGAAGGACTTTTCCGAATTTCGTGAGCCGCTGTTCGTCCGGCAGAAGCTCGCCGTTTTCGTCCCGCTCGTCGGTCATGGAGCGGAATTTATAGAGGTCGAAAATCTTCTCGTCCCTGCCGGGGCGGGGCTGTTTGAAAATGACCGGGCTGCCCAGCTTGATGCGCACCAGAACCGCCACCAGTATGTACAGCCAGCCGAACACGATCAGCGCGGCCAGTGCGCAGAGGATATCCAGCGGCCGCTTGAAATACGTTTCGTAGGGGCCGTAAGGTTTATGCTCCATCGTTACTTCTCCGTTCCTGTTGGATACACCGTCACAGTGGTCTGCCGCTTCTGCACGATCACGCTGCCCGCCGGATATGCACCCTTCAGCACGCTTCCCGCGCCGACGATGCAGTTTTTGCCGATGCTCGTTCCCCGGAGGATGACCACATTGCAGCCGATCCAGCTGTTGTCGCCGATCGTCACCGGCGCGGTGACGAATTTTCCCGCCCCGATGCCGCCGGGGACGCGGTAATCATGGTCGTGGTCGTAAATTTTCGTATCCGGGCCAATCTGCACGCCCTCGCCGATCACGATGCTTTCCATGCAGTTGACGCTGACGCCGTTACCAAGCGCCGTATTGCTGCCGATCTCCAGCGTACCGCCGTCCATGGCCAGCAGCTTCGATCTTCTGTGGGCACGGACGTGCCTGCCCAGACGGATGGTGCCGCCCTCCGCGATGACGACCTCCGTGTTAGGAGAAAACCGTTGAATGCTGGAATAGAAAAAATGATGGAAATGAAACAGCTTCATGATCCCGAATTTCACCGCGCTGAACAGCACGCTGACCAGATTAAAGATGAATCTCCGCAATGAAACGCCGCCTTTCCAAACTATTCAAAGCACCGCCGGATGACCTTGATGATCTGCTCCTGCTGCTCCTTCGTCATCTTGTTGTCGCTGGGCAGGCACAGACCCCGTTCAAAAATGTCCGCACCCACGTCCTCCACGCCGCCGGCAATGTGGGCGTTGGCCTTTGCCCTGCCCTCGCCGGAGGCGGTGATGAAGCCGTTCATCCGGTACATGGGCTGCATGTGCATGGGCTTCCAGATGGGGCGGCCTTCCGCGTTGATTCCCGCAATGGCTTCCAGGATTTCCGTAGGGCAGCTCTTTCCCTGCTCCGGGAGATACAGCGCGTCGTTGTCGCTGCGCACCTGACGGCACATGGCGCTCCTGTCAATTACCAGCGCAGACAGCCAGTAGTTGGGGCAGGACGTTTCCGGGTCGAAGGGGTTCATCTTAACAGGGAGACCCCGCAGACAGTCCCGGTAGCGCTCCCAGATGGCTTTCTTCTGGGCGATGTGTTCTTCCAGATACGGATACTGACCCCGGACGACGCCCGCGATCACGTTGCTCATGCGGTAGTTGTAGCCGACTTCCTCGTGCTGATACCATGGCGTGTTTTCCCGCGCCTGTTTTGACCACTTCCGCGCCTTGTTCGCCACTTCCAAGTCATTGGTCAGCAGGCAGCCGCCGCTGGAGCCGGTGATGATCTTGTTGCCGTTGTAGGAGATCGCCGCGTAGTCGCCGAAGCTGCCCGTCTGTCTCCCTTTATATGTAGCGCCCATGGACTCGGCGGCGTCCTCGATGAGCAGCGCGCCGTGGGCGTCGCACACAGCGCGGATCTCGTCCGCCTTGCCGGGAAACCCGTACAGGTGCGCCGCCACCACCAGCTGCACCTCCGGGTAAATCTCAAAGGCTCTTTCCAAAGCCCGGGGGTTCATGTTCCATGTGTCCCGCTCGGTGTCGATGAACACGGGGATACCGCCCTCATAGACCACCGGGTTCAGCGTGGCGGCGAAGGTCATGTCGGAGCAGAACACCCGCCTGCCCTCCACTGCGCCGTGGCCGATGGCAGGTCTTCCGTAGAGCCGTTCCCCCGCGGCCCTGACGCACAGGTGCAGCGCCGCCGTGCAGGAGGACAGCGCCACCGCGTACTTCATTTCCGCCTTCTGCGCCGCGATATGCTCCACCTCGTTGATGTTCGCGCCCACCGTAGACATCCAGTTGGAATCATAGGCTTCCGTGATATATTTCAGCTCGTCACCATGCATCGTCGGCGAAGCAAGCCATACCTTCTTATCAAAGGGCTTTATGTCTTTTCTCCTGACATACATATCTCTATTCCTCTTTTCTGTGCCTCTGACAGACGTGTCATACTGAACTTCAATTTAATTGCCTGAAGGGCATGGAGTTCATATGAGACTTGTTTTGTGATTTCTTTCCTTATAAATCACAAAACAGGCAGCGCCTTCAGGCGATGCCTTCCTGATTAAAATTAAGATTTTAATCAGGAAATAGTATCAGAAAAAGCTGATGGCCTCTCCCGTTTCCTTTTCCTGATCCTTGACCCAGTCCGCGTTCAGATCGTTCTGCACCACGGAATGGTCGGTCAGCTCGATCACCAGCGTATCCGCTCTGGCGGAAATGGATTTCACCACATATTTTCCGGCGGCATTTACCAGCGCCTGCTCGCAGTCCGCGTACTGCTGATGCTCTCCATTGACCACCAGCTCCACCTTGCCGTCGGCGCATTCCGCCAGATTTTTCAGCGTCACGCTGCTGCCGAAGCCCTGAAAGAAGCCGGAATAGTCCTGCACCTCAACGGATGCTTCCCGGCAGATGTCCTTGATGCGGTTTCTGACCTCCTGCGGCATGACCGCGGAGGCGATAATGACGAAATTGACCCGGTACTTTTCAATGGCGCCCTTCAGGTTCTCCACGCCGTTGACCACGGGGACACCGTCCAGCAGAGAGCCGAAGCCGATCTCCTTGTAGTTGAGGGCGCACACCGGACGGACGGTTTTCTCCCGCTCCAGCTCCTGAAGCACGATCTTGCCGGTCCCGCCTGCGCCGATGACCATTGCGTTTATCGTTGCACCTTTCCCGTTATTTGCCACCCTGACCTTTTCCATAAGGAGCAGCCGGTAGGAAAACCGGCTCGCGGTGATGAGACACGTCTGGGTAAACGCGCTGAGGCAGTAGAAGGAAATGGGCATTCTTATAAGGGGCGTTCCCCGGAGCAGGATGAGAGTTCCGATGATGTGGACGATAAAGCAGACCACGTTTGCCCCGACGATGCGGTTCAGGTCGTTGAAGCCCGCGTACTTCCAGATGCCGCTGTACAGGCTGAAGCAGCAGAAGATCACGAGACAGAGAATGGTGTAATAGGGCGCGTAGCCGGTATAGGCTTCGATATACTGCGCCGCGGCGCTGTGGAACTGCTTCGCCACATAAAATCTGGTCAGCAGCGCAAGATAACACGCGGCATTCACCGCAATGATGTCATACACGACCAGTAAGAACCGTATGGCGAACCACCTGACGTATATCCACTTACTTTTCCTGTTTTCTTCCGGCATAAATTTCACTCTCCCAATTTCTTTGCACGTAATTTCGGTCTGCTCACAGGGGTTGCAGATTTCCGGTCTCGCCGCAGTTTTTCAGCTCCATATGGTCAAGGGCATATTGCAGAGCCATGCCGATCAGCTCGTTCCGGGAACGGTTCGTCTTGGCCGCCAGGCGGTTGTATTCCTCCTGCAAGGCTCTGTCTATACGTATCGTCATTGTGACGGTTTTGTCTTCCTTCGGCGTCACGATGAATTTCTCCATAAACGCAGTCCTCCATTCATTTTGTTACATTATAGTGTTCACAAATTGCATAAAGCTATAACACAATATCAAGTTGAATTTATAATGTATTTTTGTGTTACTTCATTTTCCGAAAATACGCAAATCCGCGGCAATCTCCCCCAAAATACGGCAAAAAAGAAAGCCTTGACCACGAAAAAACAGTCAAGGCTTTTTTGATGCGGTTTTCATTTTATTCCCTGCCGGAGCCGATGATCCCGTATTCCTTCAGCAGCGCCACCCGCCCGTTTCCGATCTTTATGGACTGGGCGGCATTGTTGTCTGCGGAACCTCCGGCGGTCTCCTTCCCGTATTTCAGGATGCGGTTTATCCACGCGACGGGCAGAAGATACGGCTTTTCTTTCAGGTAAGGGTAGCGCCCCGCCAGCTGCCGCGCCGGGGGGAAAGACGGTTCGCAGCAGGCCGTTTCCCGCTTTCCGGGCGGCCGGGCAGCGGACGACCGCCGCGTAGATCATCGGCAGCACGCTGTGGGACGCTGCCATGGCAAACAGCGCGTCCCATGTTTCCCGCTCAATATCCGTCTCCCAATCCACGGTTCTATCTTCCAGCGAGGCGCGGAGCGCCTGCAAAAATAACATACTTACCGGTTCCATATCCGTCACCCGCTTCCAGACTCTTATATCAGATTCTACCGTATCGGGCGGAAAAAATCAAGACAGTTCGGGACGTTGGCGGCAGCCCGCTGAAAAATGTTAAGGCAACACCGCACAATTGCGTCTGCGAGTCTCAGCCGTCTTTTTGCTCCACTTCCGCAGTTCCGAAAATGGGAAATACATACAGTATTCCTCCATTTTCGGAACTTTGAATTGGAACAAAAATCCTGCCTGAGACTTCTTGCCGAATTGTGCGGTGCTGCCTTAAATATTTCTCACTTTCCTATTGACAGGCTGCAGCCTGTGTGATATATTTATCACATGAGATGTGCGAAATATATCGCTTTTCAAAATAAAGGAGGATTATTATGAAAAAAGTATCATTGCGGGAGCTGGTGGCGGATAAAATCATATTCGCCGTTCTGATTGCGGTCTATTACTGGACGTGGGCGCGAAACGACTGGAAGGGCTATTACACGACCATTCAGATTGTCGTCGCCACATTCACCTTCTACTATTTTATCTCCCGGGGCATCCGGCTCAAAAAGTATAAGCAGGAGACTCCCGACGAAATGGCCGAGGCCAACCTGAGACGGTGCGATGCCATCTGCCTGAAAATCAGCGTGGCCGTACTGATCGCCGTCAGCTTCCTCTGCGCCGCCGGACGGTTCGCCCTTACGACGGAAGTGGTCGGCTACTGTCTGGTGGGGATGCTGGTTCTGCTTGCCGTTGTGCGCACCATCATTTTCTACGTCATGGACAAGAAGGGGCTTTGAGTATGGCTCTGACGACCAGAATCAAAGAATACCGGGAGATGCGGGGTCTCAAACAGTCAGACCTGGCCGAGATGGTCGGCGTCCGGCGGGAGACCATTGTCAACCTGGAAAGAGGGAAATATAACCCATCGCTGAAATTGGCGATGGACATTGCGAAGGTTTTTCACGTGACGGTGGAAGACCTGTTCTCCTATGATGACTAAATCCGCGGGGTTTTGAGGCATTATGCCTCAAAACCCCCACTTTTTCCGTCCCAAAGCTTGCGCGGCGCAGATTGACAACCCCAGAGGGATGTGATATCCTTATAAAGGATTTTTATGGCTTATATTCGATTTATATTTCGTATGAATTGTGAGACGTGGACATGGCTTTTTTTCGCAGGGTAAGAAAACGGCTTCAAGGAGACGACCCGCAGCAGCTGAAACGGGAACTACAGTGGCTGCAGACGCAGGTCGGGCGCTATAAGGGAAAGATCCTCGCCGTAGGGCTGCTGGGCCTGACCGGCACGATTATGGGTCTTATTTCCAGCGTGGCCTCCAAATATCTCATCGACGCAGTCACGGGCTACGGCGCGGATATGCTGTGGCGCGCCGTGGCCATTATGGCCGTCATGCTGTTGGGAAGCCTTGTTCTGCAGGGCGTTTCCTCCCGGGTGGGCGGCAGCGGAAACCGCTACCCCATCGCAGCCGGAACCAGAGGCGTATTCGCCTACGTTCCTCAGGGCAACAGCGTGTTCCCCGGCACCATTGCGGAAAACCTCCGGCTGGTCAGTCCCGACGCCACTGACGGCGAGCTGGAACAGGCGCTGAAGATCGCCTGTGCATGGGACTTTGTCAGCCAGTTCCCCGACGGGGTTAACCACCGTCTGGGCACGGGAGGACGGGGCATTTCCGAAGGTCAGGCCCAGCGTCTGGCCATCGCCCGGGCGCTGCTGCGCAAAGCGCCGATTTTACTGCTTGACGAGGCCACCTCCGGTCTGGACATGGCCACGGAGCGGCGGCTTCTGGACAATCTGCGCCAAAGCGGTCTTCTGCGCACCTGCATTCTGGTGACCCACCGCCCCGATCAGGTTCTGGCGCTGGTGACCGCCGTGCGGCGCAAGGAAAAGCTTTTGCAGCCGGGCAGCTTCTGGTGGAATTTCTTTGAGAAGGTCTGGATTCGCGTGATCCCCCTGCGCCCCGGGGTCGTGGCGGCCTATTCGGCACTGACCGGCGCGTTTCGTAAAGCGGAGACTGCCCATGATTGACCTGCATTGCCACATTCTGCCGGAACTGGACGACGGCTCCCAAAGTCTGGAGGAATCCCTCGCCATGGCGCGTATGGCCGTAAACAGCGGCGTGCGTGCCATGGCCGCCACGCCCCACTGTATGGGCGAGCGGGCGGAGGAGGTCTACGGGACATGGTCGCTTCTGCGTCAGGCGCTGGAGGAGACCGGCGTACCCCTGAAGCTGTACCCCGGCATGGAAATTTTCGGCACCCCGGACACCGCCCGGCTGCTGCGGGAGGGAAAGCTGTTCACCCTGAACGGCTCCCGGTATCCGCTGATCGAATTTGCCTTCCAGTCCAGCGGCGAAGAGGAAACTCTGATTCTGCGAAGCGTCTGCCGGGCGGGATTTCGGCCCCTTGTTGCGCACCCCGAGCGTTATACTTATCTTCAGCACGACCCGGAGATCGTCAACCGGTGGTGTCGCTTGGGCTGTCTGTTTCAGGTGAACCGGGGCAGCCTTCTGGGGCGCTTCGGCGGACACGCGCAGGCACTGGCCTACGCGCTGGTGGAGCGGGGCTTCGCCGCCGCCGTGGCCAGCGACGCCCACTCTCCCCGGGTACGGACGCCTTGGATGGAGGATGTGCGCGATCTCCTCGCGCAGGAATTCTCCCCCCGGCGCGCCCGGGCGCTGCTGCTGGACAACCCCAGAAAAATCCTGAAAGACGAACCCATCACTCTGGCCGAACCGGAGTGGTTTTGATGAAAAAGGCGGGAAACTATGAAAAAACGGAATTGGTTTTTACTGCTGCTGATCGTCCTGTGTCTGGCGGCATTCTTCGGCTACCGGAAGCTTGACCAGCTGCGCACGGACACACGTGCCCCCCAGATCCATATAGACGAACAGCCGCTGGAGGTCTCCGTGCGGGACGACAAAAGCGCGCTGCTGGCAGGCGTCACCGCCTCGGACAATGTGGACGGGGACGTGACGGCCTCCCTCGTGGTGGAGCGCGTCAACCTGACGGACAGCGACGGCTCCATTTCGGTGAGCTACGCGGCCTTCGACAGCGCCGGGAACGTGGCAAAGGCCAAACGGGAGGGCAGGTATACCGATTACGAACGCCCCCGGTTCACGCTGAACGCCCCGCTGGTCTATACCGTTGACCACAGCTTTGACGTTCTGAGCAATGTCGGCGCGGTGGACGCCATCGACGGGGACATCCAGCACCGGGTCAGAGCCACAACGAAGGGCACCAGCTCCATCATGGCGCTGGGAAGCCACATGGTTCAGTTCCAAGTGACCAACTCTCTGGGCGATACGGTGTCGGAGACCTTCCCCGTGGAGGTGATCTCCTCCGGCATCTACAACGCCGCGCTGGAGCTGACCGACTATCTCGTTTACCTGCCGAAGGATGCCCAATTCTACCCGGCGCAGTATCTGAAATCCTTCACATGGCTGGGGGAACAGGACAGTCTGGCGGGCGGGCTTCCCACGGACTACTCCATGCGGACGCGGGGCACGGTGCAGACCGGATACCCCGGGGTCTACACCGTGGAATACCGGGTGACATTCACAGACCGGGACGAGAAAAATCCCGATTTTGACCGGAAATACACGGGGTATTCCAAATTGATCGTTGTGGTGGAAGGGTAAGCCAATGGAAAATACAAGCAAATCAAATATGCAAAGCGCCCGGCTTCTGCCCTTCGACCCCATCGTCCTTGTGCAGGACGTTCTCAAGCGGTGGCTGGTTGTTGTGCTGGCGGCGCTTGCCGTGGGTATCGGCACCTACATTTATACGGACGCGACATACGCGCCGGTCTACCGGACGACGACCACCTTCGTGGTGACCACCCGGGGCAGCTCCACGTCGGTGTATTCCAACCTGTCCTCCACCAGCAATCTTGCGGGACTGTTTACCGAACTGCTGAACAGCTCCATCATGCGCAAGACCATCCTGCAGGAGACGGACATTTCCTCCTTTGATGGAACCATCGACACCGCGGTCGTCCCCAACACCAACCTGATCACCATGACCGTAACGGATTCCGATCCCCGGATGGCCTTTCTGGCCGCGCAGGCCATCATCGAGCACCACGAGTCCCTGACCTATCAGGTGATAGATGACATCGGGCTGGAGGTGCTGCAATACCCGGCAGTGCCCACATCTCCCACGAACCAGAACTTTGCCTTCCACCAGATGAAAAAAGCCGCTGTCATCGCGGCGCTGGCCGCCACGGCCCTGCTTGCCATTTTGTCCTATCTGCGGGACGCGGTGCGGAGCGGTACGGAAGCCCGGGAGAAGCTGGACTGCAGCTATCTGGGTGAGATCTCCCACGAGCGGAAGTACAAAACCGTTTTTGCCCTGCTGCGGCGGAAGAAAACCAGCATTCTGATCACGAACCCCGTGACCAGCTTCCGGTTTGTGGAGAGTATCCGCAAGCTGCGCCGCCGGGTCGAGCAGCACATGGACGGCGGCAAGGTGCTGATAGTGACGAGCCTGCTGGAAAACGAGGGCAAGTCCACCGTGGCTGTCAATCTGGCGCTGGCCATGGAGCAGAAGGGAAAGCGTGTGCTGCTGATCGACTGCGACCTGCGGAAGCCCGCCTGCGGCATGGTGCTGGGGCAGAGCAAATTCACCTACGGTCTTAACGACATTCTGGGGGGCAAGGAGAATCTGTCCGAGTGCTTCCTGCGCTATCAGAACAGCGATATGTACATGCTGCTTGCCAAACGCGGCGAGCAGAACACCGGCGACCTGCTGATTTCCCCACGGATGAACGCGCTGCTGGACTGGGCGCGGGAGTGCTTCGACTTTATCGTGCTTGACCTGCCCCCCATGAGCGCGGCTTCGGACGCGGAGGGCATGGCCGATCTGGCGGATGCCAGTCTGCTGGTGGTCCGGCAGAACGCGGCGGCAGCGCCCGCCCTGAATAACGCCGTCGCTTCTCTGGACGGCCACAAAGCGAAGGTGCTGGGCTGCGTCCTCAACAACGTCTACGCAACGCAGCTGTCCACCGGCCAGAGCTACGGCGGCTACAGCAAGTACAGTCATTACGGCCACTATGGCAACTACGGTTCCGGTGGCTCCGGGAAATAGGAAGGCTGCTATGGAAATCGAAAAAACGGAACAACAGGGGCGGGACACCTTCGTACTGCTGGACGACTTTCTCCATCAGGCGAAGCGGATGTGGCTGCTGGGTCTGGCGCTGGTCCTGATCTGCGCCGCCGGGCTGACGTTTGTGCAGCGCAGAGCCTACCGGCCCGTCTACGAGGCCAGCGCCTCCTTCACGGTTCGGGTGGCCAACCCCCTTTACGCCAGCGTCAGCAGCTACAACGAAAAAACGGCGCAGGTCATGGCGGATACCTTCCCCTCCATCCTCACCAGCGGGCTGCTGCAGCGGCGGGTCATGGAGGAGCTGGGCATCGACGAGGTGCCGGCCATGTCCGTCTCGGCCACGGCGCATTCCAGCATCCTGACACTGAAGGTCAGGGATACCGACCCCCAGCGTGCCTATGACGTCATGAGCGCCGTGATCGCCTGCTACCCGGAGGTAGCGGAGTTCGTAGTCGGCTCTACGGTGCTGGTGCTGCTGGATGAAAGCGGTATGCCCACCGCGCCCGTCGCCGAGTTCAATTACCGGTACTATATCACCTGCGGCGCAGTCGTGGGTGCGGCAGTCTGGTGCGTGATTCTGGCGTTTCTGGTTCTGATGAAGAACACCGTCCACAACGAGGACGAGCTGCGCGAGACCCTGAACGCCCCCTGCCTTGGGCAGATCCCCGCGGTGAAGATATCCCGGAAGCGGCCTTATCCTCTGCTGCACCGGTACAGAAGCGAGTCCGGCTTCTCCGAATCCGTCCGTCTGCTCCGTCTGCGGGTGGAGAAGGCCATGCAGGAGAACGGGCAGAAAATTCTGCTGGTCTCCAGCGCCATCCCCGGCGAGGGCAAGACCACCGTCTCCGTGAATCTGGCGGTATCCCTTGCCCAGAAGGGGCGGCGGGTGCTGCTGATCGACTGCGATTTCCGCAATCCCTCCGTGGCGAAGACCCTGTCCTCCAAGAGCCATCCTCTGGATGAAGGGCGGAACCTGACGAATTTCACCGGTTCCGGGGAAGCCGCCGGGGCGTTGGCACAGGCAACGGATGTGGAAGGTCTGTTCGTGATCGTGGGAAACGCCGATGGAAAAGCGGACTATTTCGACGCGCCGACGCAGGCGCGGCTGACGAAGCTCATCCGGTATGCCCGTGACAAATACGACTACGTGATCCTGGACACGCCTCCCTGCTCTCTGCTGACCGACGCCGCGGAAGCTGCGGAGGCCGCCGAAGCGGGACTGATGGTCATCCGTCAGGATTACGCCTCCCGCGACCAGATTCTGGACGGCGCCCAGCGTCTCAGCGACAGCCGCCTGCCCATCATTGGCTGCGCCCTGAACAACGTCCGCAGGGGTCTCTCCGGGAGCAAGGAATATGGGTATGGTTATGGATACGGCTATGGGTACGGCTACGGTTATGGCTACGGAAGCAAGTCCAGGCAGGAAAAGAAATAGGAAAAGCTGGGGCAAATTAGGGTCTATCTGAAAACCGTCAACATGCCCAAACAGCGGGTCTTTTCCGCTTGCTGTGCACCATTTTCCCTTGTAATACACAAAGTATTCCTGCGGAAAAATGGCTTCAGCAGGCGAAAAATCCCTCGCTGTTGGTCATATTCCCGGTTTTCAGATAGACCCTAACCAAATTGAACGATTGGGGTGGACATATATGAGTCTGAATACAAATACATTGCCAACCGCATCTGATTTATCATCTGAAAAACGCAGCGTATGCCTCATTAACGATTCCTTCCCTCCGGTGATTGACGGCGTGGCCAATGCGGTCACCAACTATGCCTCCATCATCCAGCGGAACTATGGCGACGCCACCGTAGTAACGCCCTACTATCCCGACGCCGACGACAGCATCTACCCCTTTCCGGTGCTGCGCTATCCCAGTATCGATGTGACAAAGCTGGTTGGCTACCGGGCAGGTCTGCCCCTGTCCCCGGAGCTCATGGCACAGGTTGAGGGGCGTCACATTGACCTGATCCATAGCCACTGCCCCGTCACTTCCACGATTCTCGCCCGGATGCTGCGGCAGCGGCTGCATGTGCCGCTGGTGTTCACCTACCACACCAAGTTCGACATCGACATTGCCAATGCCATCCACAGCAAGCGGCTGCAGGAAGCCTCCATCAAGCTGCTGGTGGAGAACATCTCCGCCTGCGATGAGGTATGGACAGTCAGCCGCGGCGCAGGAGAAAATCTCCGATCTCTGGGCTATCAGGGAGACTACATCGTCATGCCCAATGGCGTGGACATTCCAGCCGATCGCCTGCCGGATGAGACGGTACGCGCCGTAAGCGAAGGTCTTGACCTGCCGGAGGGTGTGCCGCTGTTACTGTTTGTGGGACGCATGATGTGGTACAAGGGACTGCGGATCATTCTGGACGCGCTGAAACAGCTGAAAGGCGAGGGGCAGGACTTCCGCATGGTGTTCATCGGTAAGGGCACCGATGGAGAGGCCATCCGTGCCTATGCCGAGGAACTGTGTCTGGGCGACAAGGTATTCTTTCTGCCGCCCTGCTATGACCGGGAAATTATCCGAGCATGGTATTGCCGCGCCGACCTGTTCCTGTTTCCCTCCACGTTTGATACCAACGGTCTTGTGGTGCGTGAGGCGGCGGCCTGTGGCCTTGCCAGCGTGCTGATTGCCGGAAGCTGCGCCGCCGAGGACGTTACCGACGGTCGCAACGGCTTTTTCATTGAAGAAAACGCCGCTTCCATGGCGGCGATGCTGCGCCGCCTGCTGCCCCAGCGAGAGTTACTGCGGCAGGTAGGTGAAAATGCCCGGCGGGAACTCTACATCTCATGGGACACTTCCGTTGCCAATGCCTGCCGTCGTTATGAGGTGGTGCTGGACAACTTCCGCCGAGGGGTATATCCAGCGCGCGACACCCGGGTGGACGAATTGCTGCTGGACACGGCAGAGTCGCTGGATGCCATCAACCGCCTCCGTGCCATTCCCCAGCAGCTGCGCGCTGCCATGGACGAGGATGTCCGCCAGTGGCATGACGAGATACAGGAAAACCGTCTGAATGCTCGGGAGAATCGCCAGAAGTTACAGGAAAAGCTATCGCAGCTGCGCCAGCAGATCGACCGGTATCTGTAAAGGCGTTTATATAAGGCAGCACCGCACAATTCGGCAAGAAGTCT
>ERZ1027125.288-NODE-288-length-24025-cov-5.254068_pt1 | contig 24025 bp, 34 predicted proteins | sample MGYA00519249_ERZ1027125 | MGnify/ENA primary metagenome ERZ1027125 (study PRJEB26926, sample SAMN06164580) | human gut metagenome | biome: ENVO:00009003; feature: ENVO:2100002; material: ENVO:00002003 | host: Homo sapiens | place: USA | collected 2012 ... | reverse complement strand
ATGGCCGTCTGGAACTGAGCAACAACCGTGCCGAGCGCAGCATAAAGCCCTTTGTCATAGGCCGGAAGAACTGGCTCTTTTCCAACACCCCGGCCGGCGCTCAGTCCAGCGCTGTGATCTACAGCCTGATTGAGACCGCAAAGGAGAATGACTTGGATCCCTACCGCTATCTGGTTTGGCTCCTGCACAACGCGCCTGACATGAGCCGAACGGATGAAGCCTGGGCCGAATCTTTCCTCCCGGTGAACGCGCCCCAGGAATGCAGAAGTCCTAAATCATAATAGAACTGCAGGCCGCCATCTCAATGCACAGGCACTGAGATGGCGGCCTTTTTATGCGCAGGGAGATTTGACGGTTACCTTGTTTCAGACAATGGCTCAGTCCACTTTGCGGACGGTGTCCCGTCCCCTTTCTTTTGATGGACAAATAATCACAACTACTCACAGAGCATTAGAAAGTCCTCTGCGACTATAGCTTGTACAATTTCGTGGAAACGCTGGGTTCCCCATTCATTGGAGCAAATCGACCGGCCGAGTTTTTCCTGGACGTATGCCTCTATCAAAGACATGTCGCACATCCGGACGCCGGTATATACAGAAACGATTACGCGCTCTTTTGTCGTCATAAACGGCTCTCACACTCCACTCGCATACAAATATCCAATCATTTTTTGGCGTCAGAAGCCCCCGGATGCTCACTTTGATATTCCAGCACCTGCTTTGTGTAGTCGGCCAGCACCAGCTTCAAGTAATCCTCGTCTGTTTCCCAAGAGTCGTTATTCAAAATGACTTCCAGGGCCCCGTTTTCTGCCGCTTCCCGTTCCTCTGCGGTGCAGGATTCCAAAGCCCGGCCCGCCAGCCGGTCCGTCAGTTCCTGCTCATAGGTCTTTCGGCAACCAATCAGAACGTCGTTTACGAAGTGCAGATCAAGTTGGACGCCCTCATGCACAAAACTGAGCTGCCGGTCCGTGATCCCAGCGCTGGTCACAGTGATCCCGTCCGCATATCCGGTTTCTGCATTGTATTTTGCTACATAGAGTTCTGAACTATCGGGATCGGAACTGCTCTGATCTTCTTCCGATCTCGCATCAATCCTGGCCTGCTCAATCAGGTCGATATATACGCCGCCGTAAGCCAAATCTGAATCCACTGCCACAACTGGTTCGGTCGAAGCTGGAGGCAGGGACGCCGAGGCCAGCCAATACACAAATGCCCCGCCGATCAGTATGCCGGCCAGTATGCCGACCACAAAAAGCGTGGCCAGCAAGGCTACTTTTTTTGCTGTTTCTTTTGTCATAAGGGTCTCCTTATCCATTTGAAAATCTAATGGGAAAATTATAGCATCATTGTACAAAATCTGTCTAATAAGTTTCCTGCATGAAATCTTTAATTTGCAACATAGGTTCTCCCTGTTTCTTTGCGAGGCTATGGCGTGTATCCGGCAGAGGCAGATATGAAAAAATCTAAAAAAATTGCGAAGAACACTTTGGACAGAATAAAATCTTGATTTTCTTCCAGCCTTTCTATATAATCGCATCGGTGATTGTCATGTACAGGATGAGCTTGAAACGCTGTCCGAGGTGCAAGAAGGTCTTTATTGCCGAGCCTTATCAGAGAATCTGCGGGGAGTGCAAGGAGCAAAGACGAATAGAGGAATATCTCAGGACACATAAGCAGCCGGCTCCATTTGAAAATTACACAAAACCGCTGCCCAAAATCCAATGTATCATCTGCGAAACGGAAACGCTGCTCCGCAAGTCGCGCTGTAAGCTGTACTGCAGAAAATGCGGAGCGCTCATTTATGACCCCGCTATTGACAAGATCCCGGTTTAGATGCTTCTGATTTTGTTTCCGGGACGCTAGTGTGAAAGACCGATGGGAGGTGTACCAGAGGCTGATGAACGGATTTTTTCCAGAGCAGCCGTGCTACCGTATTGAAATATTGGAATGGATCAATGTAGAGGATATCACCGATGAATGGCGCTATATCTGGAAGCACGCCCCACCAGAGCCGGTCTACGCAGTTATGATGGGCGGCTTTGTTGAGTCCCTAAATCTCGCCTTTGTGTATGAGTCAATCTATACCAAGTCCGAGTATGAACAGATCAGGCAAGACGGCTTTGACTGCCAAACGCTGTCGTGGAGGACCCATATTCTCACGGACTGCCCGGACGATTCCGACTATGAAAAGGACGAGCACACGGGAACTGGGGCCGCATATGGGCAACGGCGCCAATCCCCGCTCTTTTCATGGCTGCGGAAATGACGGCAAGGGATCTCACGGGGATGGGTCAGTAAGCGACAACCTGAAAAAATAGAGGCGGGCAAAAAGCCCGCCTCCACTTTTCGGTTGAGCTGGAGAGCGTTTGCAGCTTTATGGATCAAGAGATTTGGCGGATTTGTTGGACAGCAGGGCATAGAAGATAAGCGCGAGAAATTCAGCGGAACGAGGCCGCCGCTCAAAGATCCTTTGCGCCGGAGATTGTAACCGCGGCCGGTTTCATTTCCAGGCAACCGCAGATTCAGTTCGGATATTCCGTTCAACGGCTTTCCAGTTGGCGTCGTATTTCTCGGCTACATCAGGATAAAGCCATTTTGTCACCAGCAGAAGCCTGTCCTACTGCTCCATGCACAACGACACCGCGTAAGCAGTTTGGAAAAACCTTTATGATTTGGTAGTATTCCGAATTGGTAGAGCAGGTCATAGGTCGCTTGGTTTCTGGAATCCATCAAGAGATACAGGGCTTGTTATACACATAGTCCGGAAAACACTCAAAGGCTCTCCTCAAATACTGAATAAGCGGCACCTCCTGTCCTTCTTGCTGGATGGTCTCAAATTTATTATCCCGCAAGATAAAGCCGGCGAACACCCTGCGCTTGCAGTGTTCGCCGGCTTTTCTTCTGTACTGCTATGGGAAGGGCCTCGCCCAACTGACAATGCGGAGCCTGAATAAACAAAGTAATCTTTTGCGGCCTCATGGCATCTTTTTGAAGAGATTGTCCATCGTCATTCCCATATGCCGTGAGATCTTCCAGACAAGATCAGCCGACGGATCGCTGATCCCGCTTTCAATTCTTCTGATACTGGAAACGCTGACTCCGCTCCTGCTGGCAAATTGCGCCACAGTTTCCCCGTGCTCTTTCCGGTAGGCGGCGATATGTACGCCGAGAGTAGAGGTCATTTTGCCGTGTGCTTCAACATAATTATCTGGATCTGGCAGTGACCAGCTGGGCTTATACGGCTTGAATAATTGGGGAACGTCCAGTTCTACCCGCAGGTCGCGAATCAGTCTCATGCGGGTCCCCTGCATATTCCGGCGCACCTGTGCGCGGCTCCAGCCCAATTCCGCGCACAGGCTGTCATAGCTCCGCCCATCCAGCCGCTGGCGAAGTATGTATAAATCTTTCTGGGTGACATGGCGGCGTTTTGTCTCGCCGCCCAGATTGCCCCGTGCTTTGTCCAGCCGCTCCAGCTCCTCGTCAGAGGGCATATCGCGCAGCAGTTCGGATAATTTGGTATAGATGCCTTCCGGGAGCCGTTCCAGATTGAGAAGCCGCCGCAAAGCAGGAATGTCAACCTCCACATGATCGAGGCAGTCTTTGTGAAGACTGTTCATTGTCATCTGGGACCAATAGGCGACCCGGCTTTTTGTGGTCTGCAGCTTCTCAGCGATCTGCACCTGTTTCAGGCCCTGGAGCCGAAGCTCCAGAACCTCCAGCCCGAAATGCGTGATGGCGGGCTGGCCTTGTGAGTACGGGTCAGGGAACAAATGCGCAAGCACCTCATCCGATGGGATATGCTTCAATATTTCCGAAAAAAGGATGGTCTCTCCTCGCTCGATCCGTTCCAAAAAATCATCCACAATGATTTCCTGCCCTTTCATCAAATTCTAATCGCAGGATCTCGTCCGGTGTAGCCCTTGTACTCCAACAGGCTTTATAATCAACTTGCGACAGTCCGTGCTGCAGGCCCCTGGTAAACCGTGTCCACAGTTCCTTGTTATCGGACATATCCTTGCAGTAGGCGGCCCATGAATAACCCGGCACAGCCGCCGCCAGCCGCCTGAAATGCTCCAGCTCAAACGTCAAAAACACATTTTCCATTAGTCCATGGGCCATCTTTTCAGAAAATATTCTGGAGACATTGATCAGCTGCTCATCTGGATAATCCTCCTGGTACTTCAATGCGTCAACAGGAAGTTCAAAATTCAAACGGCTCTTATCAAACAAGAGGACAGCGTTTGCCGCAACCTGCTGGATCTTCTTGCGCAGTGCGGGACTGTGCCGCACATGCTGCACAAACCTATCCCAAGTCATATCCCCCTGCTGCTCCGTGTGCAGTTCATATAAGGCGAGCTGCGCTCCATATCCAATCTTGTCGGCAAGCTCCTGGATGTATTTGTCCGAGCACATGACCATTCCTTTGAACTTCCGCATAAGGAAAAAAAGCTGTACCGCTTGGATCGTCTTTTTGATTTTCGAGAACATACGGCCTCCTGAAAATTGCACGCTTATGATGGGAAGCGATAAAAGTCCGTTCCAACGCCCGGGATTGGCAGTATCCTCTGCTCCGCCGGGAGATCAGGGCTGTTGCGCTCGTCCTCCAGGCCGTAATCCGGGAAATTATCTAAGAGCGCGTTTTGCAGCGCCGCACCGTCGATTTTTTGTCCCCAGCCATCCTCGTCATACGGAAACATTTCAAAGAGCGGACAGCAGCTCGCCCGATAGGTATAAAAACGGTAGCCGCAGGTTTCCGCTTCTTTGCCATCTTCGATTTGGGCCGCAAGTGCCAGAGTATCCTCAAACAGGACAGAGTAAAGCGGATAAGCGATGGCCAGCACCCAGCCCTCCCGCTCCGTCTCCAGCCAGTAAAGCCCGTTCCACAGGCGGTCGTGACGGATGACCGGTCCCCAGGGCGTTTTCTCTGGAACGGGGAACTCTCCGAAATATTCAGGGCAGACCTCTCGCCCAAATGCGCGGGCCTCCTCCAGGGACTCGCCCTCCGGCAGGGGCAGACCGTGCTCCACAAGGTATTTGTGGGCCTCATACTCCACGACATGTCTGCCTTTGCAGTCATAATCATACTCGCATAGGAACATCCTTGGAATGGTCGGAAGCGGGGTGGTGAAGTTCCGTGCTTCGGGGGAGATGGCGGGTGAGTCCTCTGTTACCACAAGGTATTCTCCCGCGAAACGCGGCCTGTCTGTATTGAACTTGGTCACGATAAAATACACGCCGGGACAGATGAGCTCGGCATGTTTGATCTGACCATACTGCGGCTCCAGACCATCGAAGTTGAATGGAAGTTCCGAAATAGGCATCTGTTTTTTGTCCATGAATATCTACTCCTCTCTAAACTCATTTGGACGGATTCTTCCACTGGGAGAGTGCTTCCGTCAGGTTTTTTTCTTTTCCTCCGGCAAACCGGCGATTTGTTTTCGGACATGTTTTTTGGTCGCCCTTACTTTTTATGAATGAGTCTAATTGTTCGGATGGAATACCCGCCGGGAAAGAGCGGGCTGTGTCTGTGATCAGTTTTTGGCGATCCTCCGCTGAACTGTCCGCCCCGTCCAACGGACAAAGGGAACCGTATGGGAGCGGGTCTTTGCTTATCTTTGTCAGCAGAAAACACTCATCCCGAGTGATTGAGGGCCAGCATACCCGGATAAGGGCATAACTGAGGATGATACCAAGAGCGGACACTTCCGATGCCGCCATGGTGCTCGTAAAGAGTTTATCGTCCTGCAGCTCAGACGGGCAAAGCGATTTCATGGGAATCGCGGTAGGGACGCCAAGCGAAATAACAGGAATACCAAGGGAGGTCCAATTTCCCACTTTGTCCGAGAAAAAAGATTTTGTGCCACCGGCGGTCGAGATCTGGATACTTTTGAACAGCTTGGCGGGCTCCAGTGTCACGAGGGAATCCACCAGCAGGAGACAGTCGGCTCCCATTGCCTGGACAGCGCCGGCCACCAGCGTATCCGTTCTCACGTTATTGATTCCAAACACTCCGGGGGTAAAGGAGCAGACCTCGCGAAACCTGCAATCATATCCCTGGGCAAGCTGAATTAAGTTGAGCGGCAGTCTGCTTGTAACTTCCGGCCCGAGCGAATCCGCAGGAAGCTCTCGGTTCCCCAAGCCGCAGACGCACAACTTTCCATGAAAGTGAGGACCGAGCACCCTGACCAGGATCTCAGCCAGGCACTCGCCCGCACATTCGATCTGCTCATGCTCATCAGACAAAGCGGCTGTGTCGATGGTGATATAGCTCCCTACCGCTTTCCCGAGGCTCGCCGCCGCATCCTCGGTCTGGACATCCAGCGTAGTCACGTGGCAGCCGCGCAGTTCTTCTTCCTGGGTTGTAATTCCATTTAAGGACGGCATATCGAATCCTCCGCATAATTCGACTTATTTTCTAAAAGGATATTCTGAATGTAAAAAAGACAGTTATAGTGTCCTAAAAGGGTATAAATTAAATATGAAAAAGACATTTATAATGTCCTAAATGGGCATAAATTTATATTGGTGAAGCATATGGATTCATTTGGAATAAAACTGAAACGGCTACGCGCTGAGAAAGAATTGACGCAGAAAGAACTGAGTTCACTTCTTGGACTTACCCGCGCCACCATTTCTTCTTATGAACGGTGTGCGCTCTATCCTTCTGTGGACGCACTGGTTAACATATGCCGTTTTTTTAATGTAAGCGCCGATTATATGCTTGGCTTGTCAGATATAAACACCTTTGATACAAGTTATCTAACAGATCAGCAAGAATTGATTATACGGGCCTTATTGGATGAATTTCGAGGTAGGAATAGTAAAATCTAAAATATCATATTTTATTTGCTTTGGTATTTTGTCAATGGTGTCATTATACGAACACTATCAATACTTTTATTTTACCGCCATAATAGAATGAAGGCAAGTAACGATTTGTGTTCGAAGAAAAAATGATTAAATATGACAGACTATGGAAAACCATGAAAGAGAAAGGCATTTCCCAATACGCCTTATATACAACATTCCATATCAATCGCTCACAACTTAATCGCTTACGCCATAACGAAAATGTACAGGTCAATACGATTGATAAATTGTGCAATATTTTACATTGTCGGGTTGAGGACATCATGGAGCATTTCGATGATGATAATACCTTTTGACAGGCATCCAGGGAACGGATGCCTGTTTCATTTTTGGAGGCGCTGGCATTATGCCGTCTGTATTTCCGCAGCCTCGGATTATAAGGCATTCAGAAATAGGCCCCATACCACTCCAACTTTGGACGGCATGGGGCGCTTTTTATTTTACCGGATGCTATGCGGAACGCGGAGTCCCCGCTCTATTCTCTAATCAATCTTTTGACTTAGGGCAGAATTCGTCTTTTGATTGCGAAGCAGTTCATCCCTGTATGTTTCATACTGCTCTTGAAGCGCCAGAAACTGGTTGGATAGCTTTGAAAAGGTCGCATTTGCCTCCAACATCTCCGGCGATGAGAGCGAGTAACCCTTGTCCGCCAAACAAGTCATAGCAATTCTCGCCAATTCCACCTGTTCACCAACCAAAGCCAGATCCACCGCCAATGATATAAGCCCCTCCGAATATCCCATCTTATCTCCCCCATTTCTTATTCGTATATCTATATATGTGCGAACAAAAAAGCAGATTGACCAGTATCGCGGACAATATTCTCTGTAATTCTACCATACAATAACCCGTGTTGCAACCAATACTGGTCAGAAATGGTGGAGTGGAAGAATGGAGCAGAAAATCAGACGGGATAGAAACATGGGGCAGAACCTAAAGCAACTCCGCAAAAACCACAAAATATCACAGGAACAATTGTGCGCGGAATTACAACGCCGGGGGTGCGACATTGGCCGGACAACCTACGCCAAATATGAAGCAGGCCAGTTGAATATCCGCGCCAGTGTTTTAATCAGCCTGAAAAAGATCTACGGCTGTGCCTATGATGACTTCTTTTCCGGGCTGGATGATGAAGGCGATCACCCATAAAACCACTCAACTACCGTGCAATACCACTGCAAGTGGTATCGCACGGTGGTTTCATCTTGCGGTTCACTTGCGTCGTGGATGCTTCTGCGGGCTTACCGCCTTTCCGATATGCTGCACGTTCCGCACAGGTTTCCTTGCGGATAAATCGGATGCCGGCGCCTTGATTTTCGCCGCCGGGCTGAGGACATCATGGAGCATTTCGATGATGATAATACCTTTTGACAGGCATCCTGGGAACGGACGCCTGTTTATTTTGACAGCATTGCATGGAATCCTTGACTCATTTTCACCTTGAAGATATACTGGTCAGTAAAGAGGTGAAAATAGTGGCCGACATTGAAAAGACAATAGATGTTCTGCTGAATATGATGCCAGAAAATGAGGAGGAGGGCGAAGCCCTCTCTGTGGCAATTTTAATCCTAAGAGACAAGTTACTGTCCAGTGATGGAAAAAATGGATGCGAATGTTGTTCCGGTGACGAAGCACTATATTACAAAGACGGTGAACACTGTGCTTTTGTAGATAGTACAGGGGAAATTATGGTGACAGTACAAGACCGGATCATGAGATTTAAGGTTAAATGCTGCCCAAATTGCGGGAAGAAATTTTGAGCGTTGAGACTTAATAAGACGGCTGTCTGGTCAGGCTTTTGGGCAGCCGTACTTCTATATTTGGGAGCCATTTTATAAAGGAGAGGCGCATCCCTTGATAAAAGGCGGAGATGAAAGTCTGCAAGTCATTCAGCGGGAAAAGCTCCACCTGTGCAGGGAAAAGGGCCGGTAGTAAAATGAGACTGTATTCAGGGCGGAGTTAAGTTAGGGCGGAGTAAGTTAGGGCGGATCGGCGAGACGGAGGGGCGAAGTGCGCCCATCCGCACGGCCTGGCGGCATTGCCGCCTGCACCGTGGTGCGCCTTCTGCGGGCGCCGCCGGACTGACACGGCCTGGAAGAATAAAAAGGACAAGAACGACTGTAATTGCTCAGAAGGAGCGGTTGCGGTCTTTTTTTGTCCCTGGAAGGATACATTGACCGTGAATGGCAGAAAGCAGACTCATTGAACTCAGCTACTATGACCCTAAAGCGGAGACGAGGTTGACGGCTTACGCGGATACCATCGTCCTGGACCACAATGAAAAAGGAGGGATCATCAGCGCGATCCGTTTTGGCGGCTACCCAGAGGTTGTCCGGGCCTTGTCCGACGCGATCTATGGCGGCTCGACCATTGAGGCCACGCAGAACGACACCACGCACCGCCTTCAGAGCAAACTGCGCGGCTACCAGCGGCAGCTCGGCCACGACGGCATCTATGCCACGGCCACCCTGATGGCCAATGACGATGAATACAGCAATGAAGCCTCGGAAGATCAGGAGGATTCCGAGGAAGCAGCCGGCACAGGAGACGGCCAGCAGACCCTTCAGCCCCGGAAGTGCTATATCTTTTGCCCTGCGGGAGACCGGGACCGGCTCTTTGAAGAGCTGGATCACAAGACCGCGGCGCCGCTCATCCCGGCATTTCAGGACTACGTTCTGGATGAGCTGGAGCAGCGGGGCTCGCTTCGGCGTCTGCACGTCATTTCCCTGAAGGAAAAGATGGACGCCTGGGTGCTGGAACTGCGGCCAAACGATGAAAACGTGGTGCAGGTTTTAGAGGACGGATTGAAAAGCGGGCAGATCGCCATACCGGGAGCCGTACCCGGAGCCCCAGACGGTTTTGAGCAGGTGGAAAACGTCACCAGCTATCTCAACACCTTCGGCGTCACGGTGGCAGACCGCATCCGGAATCAGTTCCTCCCCCTCTTTGATCCGGCATCCGAGCCGCTGTCGGAGGAGGTGCTGGCCATCAACGACTGCATCCAGCAGCGGGCGGGCTATTCCCTGTATGACGCCCAGCTCGCCGTGGCGGAGGCGGTCAAACGCCAGCTGGAACGGAATGGCACCGCTATCATTATTGCGGAATGTGGCAGTGGCAAGACCAAAATCGGCTCTACTGCAATCGGTGCGCTGCATGGCCTGTGGGCCGCCCAGCACCGCAGAGGCGCCGGAAAATCCTTCGGCCTTGTGATGTCGCCCTCCCATATCACCCGGAAATGGGTGCGGGAGATTGGGGAAACACTGCCAGACACCTACGGCATGGTGGTACGTAGCATTACAGACCTGAACCGCCTGTACCAGATGTACGAGCAGGGAGACAAGAGCGTTTTTGCGGTATTTTCCAAGGAAAAGGCGCGGGACGGCTATATGCGCTATCCGGCCGTGACCTGGAACCGCCGCAGAAAGGGCTTCCTCTGCCCGGACTGCATGGAGCCGGTGCAGATGGAGGTCAGCGAGGACGGCACCAGATATACGACCAACGCCGACCAGTTCTTTTTCCAGACCGAGCACAAGAAAAACCACAAGTGCCCAAACTGCGGCAGTCTGCTGTGGGCTCCGGTCAATCCTGGCCGGCAGACCTTGTGGGTCAAGATTGGCGAGTATGGCTGGGTCTACCGGTATGGCGCTAGGGCGCATCTCGCCCGCACAAAAAATGAATCCGTAACGGATCAGCTGATGATGCTCGCGGAAAACCCGGATGGATATTACCCAGTCAAGGGAGCTTGCCGGCGTTATCCCCTGAGCACGTACATCAAAAAGAAAATGCGCGGCCGCATCGGCAGCTTTCTCGCCGATGAGCTGCATGAGTACAACAACGCCAGCGGCCAGGGCGACGCCATGGCCGAGCTGTACGGGGCGTCCAGGCTGTTCGTCGGCATGACGGCCACCCTCATCAACGGCTACTCCTCCGGCATTTTTCATCTGCTCTATCGCATTGTCCCCGGGCTCATGCGCAAGGACGGCAAGAGCTACCGAAAACCGGGGGACTTCGACGCGGAGTACGGCGTGGTGGAGAATGTCTATGAGGTCAAGGATGGGGACTACAACTCCAACCGGCGCACCACCAAGCGGAAAACAAAGACCCGGCAGCTGCCCGGGGTGTCTCCGCTGGTATTCTCCCGCTTCCTGCTGGAGTACACGGCCTTCCTCTCTTTGATGGACATGGGAAAGGACCTCCCGGATTACGAGGAGATCCCCGTTGCCATTGAGATGCCGGAGGATGTGCGCTCGGCTTATAAAGCGGCGGAGCACACCCTGCAGCACGTCCTGAAATCAGACCGGCAGGCGGCGCAGAAAATCCTCTCAGCTTACCTGAATCTGCTGACCGTCTACCCGGATCAGCCCTACGACCAGCCGACCGTCATCCATCCCATCAACGGGCTGCCCCTTGTGGTCCCTGAGAATCTGGGGGACTTCGAGCGGATACTGCCCAAGGAGGAAGAGACGATGGCCATTGTGCGGCGCAAGATCGCCGCCGGAGAACGGGTACTCATCTACACCAGCTGGACGCGGACAGACTCCCAGCAGAAGCTCTTGAGGCTGCTGCGAGAGGAGGGCTACCGCACCGACATTCTCACTCCAAAGGTAGCAACAGAAAAACGCGAGGAGTGGGTGGAAAAGCGGGTCAAATCCGGCCTGCAGGTGCTCATTACAAATCCTCGCGTAGTGGAAACCGGCCTGGATCTCAATGCCTTTACGACCCTCATCTTCTACTCCATGGGCTACAACCTTTTCACACTCCGGCAGGCGTCACGGCGCTCCTGGCGCATCAATCAGACAGCGCCCCGGGTGGAGGTCTACATGCTCTACTACGCCGATACCATGCAGGCCAAGGCCATGAAGCTGATGGCCTCCAAGCTGGCGGTGGCCGGGATCATTGAGGGCACCTTCTCGGAAGAGGGGCTGGCGGCCATGAGCGACGTCAAGGACATGACCTCGCAGATGGCCAAGGAGCTGTCCCTGGGCATCAAGGACAATGTGGAGGACATCGCCTCCGCGTTCAAGAAAATGGCGGTCATCAATCCGGAGCGCCACCGTGTCAAGGCGGAACAGGCCGTGGCTGCGGAAGCGCCGGAACAGGTCCCGATTACCGCGGTACAGCCGGAGGGAGACTTCGGTGTGCGGGCCGCGCAGTCTAAGAAACAGCAGGTCCTCTATGACGGGCTGCTGGAGCGAACAATGGAAGATCGAAAAAAGAAGAAGTCGAAGAAAACGGTTGTGGATGAAAACCAACTGTCTATCTTCGATTTTGTCGCGTAAAAGGAGGAATTGCATTTGAACATTACCATCAACCGTATGGAAATGCTGGACACAGCCCGCCGTATGGCCTCCATCGCGCCGGCCGATTCCCCGCTGGATGTGCTGCATGGCGTATTGCTGGAAGCGGACGCCGGCAGCGGGAGACTGGCGTTGACGGCCACCAGCCTGGAACTGGCCTTAATGGAACGGCTGCCCTGCACAGCGGTCGAGAGTGGCACGTTTGCAATCGACGCCCAGATGCTGACCGGCATGGTGGAAAAACTGCCGGAGGACACAGTGGAGATCATCCATCCGGAGAGCGGTGCGGCCGTAACGCTCAGGAGCGGGTGTGCCCATTACACAGTTCCGATCTGGCCCCGTTCCAGCTTCCCGAAGCCAGAGATCCCCTTCCCGGAGGACACGGTAAAGGTCAGCGGCATCCCGGATATGGCAAAACGCACGGTTTTCGCCGTTTCCACGGAAAACGACAAGCCGCTGATGAGATGCGTCAATCTCATGTTTACCCCGCAGGGCTTGCAGGCCGCGGGAAGTGACGGGAACTGCATTGTGACTGCCAGAGGCGACACGCAGAGCGTTGGAAACATCAGCCTGCTGATCCCGGCTTCATCGCTGGCAAAGCTGGCCCGTATCACAGACAACGACGTTGAGTTCCACGTGGGCACCACCGGCAAGAGCATTGTATTTTTCAAAGAGAATTTTCTGTTCAGCGCGCGGCTCATGGAAGGCAGCTATATCAATACCAATCAACTGCTCACGGCCATCCGGAACGGCTTTACCGTGCTGACGGATATTCTGGATTTGAAGAGCGCGCTCTCCTCTGTTCTGTGTGTCGGCGCGGAGGGAAAGGTGTCGCTGTCCTTTGACGGTCCGGCGCTCACATTCTATTGCCAAGGGACCAACGCCTCCGCCACAGCGCCTATTGAGGTGATCCCGCTCACAGGAAATCCGCAGGGTGAATACTGGTACAGCGCCAAAAAACTCGCGGCCTGCCTGCGTGCCCTGTCCGGAAACGTCACCCTGGGCGTGTCCCAAAACGGGATGCTGACCCTGAATACCCAGGACGCCATTTATGTGCAAAGCGCTATGCGGCCGCCGGCTGAGAATGCGGCGCCCGCCAAGGCCGCGTAAGGAGGTGCGCGTTTGGAGATTCCCGAGATCTGCCGCTACTGCGGCGGAACGGTCCGTCTCGTCCCCGCCAGCATGGTCTACGGGGCGGCGGCGGCAAAACGGCTGAAGCTGGAAAGCGAGAAGTTCTATCAGTGCCAAAACTGCAATGCCAGAGTCGGCTGCCACAAGGGCACGACACGGCCGCTGGGCAACCTCGCCAACGAGGTGCTGCGTCTCAAGCGCATGGAGACCCATCAGGTGTACGACGCTTTCTGGAAACGCAGGGGCATGACCCGCACGCAGGCTTACAAGTGGCTGGCGGAACAGCTCCAGCTTTCAGAAAGCCGGGCCCATATCGGCAGTTTTGAAATGGATCAGTGTCAAACGGTCATCGACCTTTGTAAAAAATTTGAACAGGAGGAAGCCGCGTAATGTGTGAAACAAGATCGTGCCCCCATGAAGCAGACGCCCTTTGCACTTGCCGGGCGCTCCTGGAAAGAGACAACGACATCATCGGCCTGCTTACCCATATCCACGAAAATATGACGGATGTGGAGTGGGAGCTGGACTACACAGATCTCAGCCGGCCCGAGAAGCGCCAGCTGTGCCTGGTGGGCAAGTGCCGCATCTGCGGCGGCCGGCTCTGCCAGGAACTGGACGCTTCGGACGAACTGGCCGGGGATGATTTCCTTGCCGCCATTTACCGGCACCTTTATCAAGTCCACAATGCCGGAGGGCGCTATATGCCTTCCTGGGAATTTAGAGCCCGGTTTATCCACATGTTCCTTGAGCCAGACCAGAGCTTTATTCGAGGATGGCTTGACCGGCCTGAAAATCAACATATTTCCCGGATGTACCGCAGAAGCGTGAAGCCTACCGCTCAAGAGGAGGGCACAGAATGACGATCTACACCATCGTCCGTACAGGCGTCGATGTGGACCGCGGCTCATTCCCCGGGCCTGCGGCCGAGAGGAGCTTCTTCTCTCCCCTGCGGGCCAAGAAGGAGCTGCAAAGACTGGTCTGTGCGGAAAAAGAGGAACTGGATGACCGCTATGACTGCGAAAAGCAGGATGAAGACCACTGGGAGATGTACCAGGACGGCAATGCCGCCGCATTGTTCATCCGCCTGGAGATCGTCCCATCCGAGCTGATCCTGATGTCTGACGGAGAAAAAGAGGAAGTGAAGGGTAGTTTGAAGGAAGAGACCGAGGCCAAGGAACGTCTTTCCCGTATGTGGCGTTTGCAAAGCGATGCCGCGGAAAGGGACAACGATGGAGAGCACAATTAAGATCCGGGCCACGGTGCCCGAGATGAACGCCTTTTTTGAAGAGGACGGCGCTGTGCGGTACATGGAGATCCGGGATAAACGCTATACGGAAGCCCAGCTGAAGGCCATGCCGGAGGAACAGTACAACAGCACGAAATTCATTTTTTATGTGGTCTACCGCCATAAAGAACTGGAAACGTGCCTAAGCGGGACCTTCACGATTGAAGGGCTCAGGAAAAAGCTCCGCGACACAAAGGGTATTTATGACAAACCGCAACGTGAGGAGAATGTAAATGTCTAATATGAGCTATTGCCGCTTCACCAACACCAGAAGCGACCTGAACGACTGCCTGGATGCGATCCGGGAGGATAAGCGGCTGAGTGATGTGGAAGCCAAAGCCGGAAGATGGATGTTCGATGAGTTTCTGTCCTTCTGCCGGGAATACGGCGTCATCGAGAGCTACGACCAGGGTACCCTGAGCGCCCTCTTTGAAGGTCTGGAGGAAAAGGAGCGCGGCGATGAGTGAGGTGAAGAAGCTGCGAGAGCCCACCTGCTACAACTGCCCCCACCGGGTCCACTATGGTGGAGACGTCCCCATGAAAAAGTACGGCGTCATGATGAGGCTGGGCGACGAATTCTGTGTCTTCGGGAAAAAGGCCCGGCGCTTCAAAAAGAGCGATCCTAAGCTCAAGGTGCCCCAGTGGTGCCCCAGACGCCTGCCCATGCGAAAGCTGCGTATTTACGACTTTCAGGATGCCAGAGCTCGGCTGCTGCATGAGCGGCTGTGCTGGGACCTTGGCAAGGACGTCACGCCGGGGGGCTATCAATATGCCGTGGAGCATGAGGCGGACACCGATTTGACGGCCAGGGACTTTTTAGAACGGTCGCGTTATGAAACCGACGCGGAGCTGCTGGGCGGCGTAACGGCCGCAAGGTATCAGGTCGTGGAGATCGACGACGGCCTGATGCCCGCCTTTTTCTACAAAGCAGCAAAAGGTTGGCGCTATGAGCCGTATTTTGACGCATCATCCGCACAGAAACGCTCCGCTCACAAGAAGGAACGTGGGGTGAGCGAATGAGCGACTTTATTCTCAACCCAGCGGACGAATTTATTCCCGACCCGATCTGGCTGATTGATATGCTGAGGAATGACCTGAAGCAGCTTGATCAAATGGACGGGGCCCCGGAAGAAGATGTGCAGTTGTATGAATGGACGCTGGCCCTGATCGGCCTATTATTTCCGGATGCCGTATGGTATGCGCTGGAAGCCTTTCAAGAAGTTTTTTTAGCGCGTATGAAAGAGGAAAAAACATCCGGCCCGCGGCATCGGCCGGAGGAACTGACCGAAGGGATGCTGAGCATTCTGGCGGCTGTGTCGCAGAGACTCCAAAACGAGGAGGACCGGCAGCGGATTGCCCGGCTGACAGAACTCGTGAGGAAATGGCCGGAGCAGTACGCATCCAAAGCGGCAGTGCCTCCCTCCGCGTCGAAACAGACCGCGCTGGAGCCGACCGAGGCAGCGGATGAGCCGGAGACTCAGCAACGGCTCTAGAGGGCCGCCTCGGAGACCTACCGTGAGATGAAGCGCCGTCAGCAGGAAGAGATCAACACATTTCCTATGGCGTTTGCGTTCAGCAAGACACAGCTTGCCGAGGGGATGCGGAAATTGGGGTTACAGCCCGACGATACGGATCGCGTCGTCTCCATCGGTGGCGGCGGATTTGTGCGGAAAACGGATGTTGAGGCGTTTCACAAGATGTTCCGCCTCCACCGCCTTGAACGAAAGTCGGCTATGGACGCCGACCAGACCGGGGACGGCTTCCTGCTGGAAATGTTCCGATGCGAGCTGGCAGACCATGAATACGGGTACACCAGGGATGCGGAGCCGGCGCTTGACGCCCTCGGCATAGCGGTGGAAGACCTGGCAGGGGATGCGCGGCTGATACATGCGTTCCAAAAAGCCTGCCGGGAGGAGGCCGACTGGTACGAACAGCACTGCTGAAGGGCGGAATATGGAGTACACAAAATCCCCGCTGGAGCTGCTGGATGAATTGGATGCGTTCCGGCGCGGCCATCAGGATGAGCGGCTTCATCCCTCTGACTGGTGTATGCGCTGCATGGAAGCCATCGTTGCCAGGGCCTGCGGGTTTGAAAGCCGAAGCAACTGGACCGGGGCGCTGTCTGCGGCCCCTTCCACCAGATACCACCGGGATCTGCAGAACGCTGCGGCAAGCAGCCGATTTTGAATGGAAATCAGGGAGGAACCTATTTGCGGAGAGTAAAAAAGCACTGCAATAACTGCCGGCATTCCTACTGGCAGAAGGACCGTCACGGCGTCAGCCCGAAAACCAGGCGGGTGCAGTTATGCAGACATCCGGTGTATCGTTCACCGGCGTACACAGAAGAAATGATGCTGGCCGACAGAGCCCTGGATCACTGCCGTTTTTGGGCTCCCAGGCCGGGGAAAGGATCAAAAACATGAAAAACAACTATTCGGTAGCCCAGCGCAATGCCATTGTGGAGGAACATCTCTGGTGTATCAACGCCGTGATTCGGCAAAACCGCGCATTGATGCGGACAGCCGGACTGGATTACGACGATGTCTACCAGCAGCTTGCCATCCGGCTCATCAGGGCCGTGGCCGGTTTTGACCCGGACAAGGGCAAGCTGGAGCAACATATCTTTGCCCAGTTGAAGTTTGAACTGCTCAGCTGCAAGACTCCCTACCGACTGTGCGGCATGACCGGGCTGCCGAAGGATTACCGCAAAGGGAAGATCATCTCCTTTGAAGCGATCCAGGAAAGCTGCGACCTGTATGAGCAGGCTATGACCGCATAAGAAGAATCGTCCACCGGCTCCCGCACAAAAAGCGGAGGCCGGTGGACAGAAAGAGGGACTTTTCATGAGCCTTTTATTTTCAGAAATTAAGGCCGAAAGTGTTGACGGCAAGCCGTTGAAGCTGTGGGAGAGCGGCCACCCGGATGAATACGACCTGCGGGAGCTGCTTCAATATGAAGCCCGCTATGCCGCGGTAAAGGAGGCCGTCCAAAACGGCTCTGTGCTTCATGTCCGTCATTACCGCTTCCAGGTGAGCGGTGCGGAGTGGCTGGCCGAGCGGGACCACTTCGCACTGATCGACGCCTATGACGAACTGGCACAAAAATACGGCGCACCGGAATTTACCCAGCGGAAGGACGTCAAGCCGCAGGGAGGATATCAATTCTGGCTGAAGAACGCCAAAACACAACAAGAACAGGAGTCACGCAAATGAAAGAGTACCGAAAAATATTTGTGATCTGCCGCAAAGACGGTGACATCGAGCACAGCGACAACTACTGCAAGCATGGTCCTATGGGTGAGATGGAGGATGCCATCGGCTATGGGACGCTGCTGGACGCGCGCAAATTTCTCACGAGCGGCGATGCCCAGGCGTACATCGACCGGGAGCTTCCCGCGTGGGGACGGCCGCTCCACCATCCGGTGGAGGTCTTTCCGTGGGATATGCTCTTTGCGTCGCCAGCGCTGACCTGGTTTATGCTCCATGCGGATGTGAAGCTCCCTCAACATCTGCTGGAGCCGTCCAGCGGGCGGCTGTTGGTTTGGAGGCGGTGAGGATGGCGCAATCTCCCAAAAGACGTGCAAACTCATTGGGAGCCCGCATCCGCGCCTGGTTTGAGGGCCGAACGTCCGGCACTGGAAGCGACGCAGCCCCGGGACCGGGAGAGGATCTGGAGCGGGAACTGCGCCGCACACAGGCCCAGCTGGTAGAAGCGCGCGCGGAAATTACGGCACTGAGACGGCAAAAGGGCGATCTAAGGCCGGCACTGGCACGCGTTCTGAAAAAAACGGACGAGGAACTTCGGGCATACCGATACTGCGCCGTCCAGCCCGCGGAAGATACCTGCGAGTGGGAGGCCGTGACGGAGCGGTGCTGCCTTGGCGGCTGTGATATGGGCGTCTATACCTTCTCCGCGGAGCGGGAGGCGCTGCTCTTTTCGGCTTTGCTGGAGGCAATCGGGTACCGGCCGGATCACAACACCGCCTGTTCCTCTTGCTATGCCGAGTACAGGAAGGATCGCATCGAAACAACTTGAACAAAGGAGATATGAGCTATGTTGTACCAGAAAAAAGGCGATGCCGTGCTTGCCGGCGGCAAGATGTTTACCGTCGGCGGTGAGGTATTCGCCAACCACACCTGCGACTACGGGGGCCTTTTCGGCACGGTGACGGAAATCCGCACCGGGCCGGACCAGTGTACGGAGCGGGATGAGCCCGACATCTGCTGCGACCTTCAGCCGCCCGAATCGGAAACGATGGTCATGGAGATCAAGGATCGCTTCTCTGCGCTGTTTGGGTATCCCAAGCAGCTGGAGGACTTGGGACTGGACTGTGTGATCCTGGCGCCCAGTATGCTGGAGTCGATGCTGGAGGATCTGCCGGCGGAGGATGGCAGGCTTCTTTCCCTCACCTACTTCTACGACAGCGACAGCGGGTGCGCCGCTCAGACGCTGGCTCTCTCCAGCGACATGGGCCTTTTGCTTCGCAAAATGCGGGAGGACCTGGACACCTATGAGATCCCGGTCATCCTCTCCCATGTGGAGCGGCGGATCGACGGCTATCAGTTTTCCTACGAGGCAAAGGACGCGGAAGTGGAAGGTCTGTATCTGAGCTATACCATTTCCGATGTCCCGGTGTTTCTCAGCCAGCCCGCCGGACATAACTGTGCCGCACAGGAATGAGACAGATAAATAAAAAAGGAGTATCGACCATGACTCAAATTACAAACGATATCCTCCATGTAGAGGCGAAGACCGTTCCCCTGGGCGCGGACGTCTGGGCAAATGATGGGACGGGGTGGCACGGCCTCCGGGGCCGCGCGAAAAGCGCCGAATCGTTCATCAAGAACGGCCATACGGAAACCGTGATCCACTGTGACTTTGAAGCGCCTGCTTCTGCGGAGATGTGGGAGAGGCTGAAGGAGAACTTCACTGCGGCGTATGGCCGGAAAATGCCGGTGAATGAGATCCCCTTGAAAGACGTACATATTGGAACCGGCTGTTTAGAGCCCATTGCGGCTGCACTGCCGGAACCGGAGGGTGAGATCTGTGTGCTAATCGCCTACAGCTTATTGGGCGGTTATATCGAGCCGTTGGCGGTATCCGCCAGAAAGGACTATCTGCTTCGGAAAATAGATGAGCATTTGGCGTCGATGGCAGAAAATATGGATGCGGCGTTGCAGCTGAAGGGCGTGTTTTGTTCCAGTGAGCAGAACACGATGGAGTTTCATTACGGACTTGCGAATCAGCCTGTGGACGGAAGCGAACTGCTATACACTATCGTTCCGGTGCCGTTTTTCGCGTGCGGCAAGGAGGTTGCGGCATGACGCTTCGTGACAAAATGCTCGCCGTCATGGCGGAGGTCAACCGGGATGTAGCCGAGCGGTCGGAGCTGGTGGAGATGATCGCCATCGCCCTGCTCACCCGCAAAAACCTGTTTATCCTGGGCGCGCCCGGCCAGGCCAAGAGCTATGCCATCAACAGCTTCCGCAGCCGGATCACCGGCGCCCGTCAGTTTGAGCGCCTGCTCTCCAAGCAGACCGATGAAGAACAGCTGTTCGGGCGCGTGGACCTGTCCTCCCTGATCCCCGGCCAGGTGCCCCAGTCCGTGCTGGACAGCGACCCGGGGTATCAGAGGGCGCTGGCGGAGGTACGCCAGGCCAAGGCGGAGATCGACAATAGCCCTGACCTAATGGATGGGTATATGAACGCTGGGACCGCCGTCTCCTGGGCCGAGCGGTACAAGGGCATCCTGGCCCTGCTCCACAGCAGCGAGCCGGCGGTGCAGACCGCCGGAAAAATTCCCGAAGCGGAGATCGTCTTTCTCGATGAAGCGTTCAAATGCAACGATGGCGTACTCAACTCCCTGCTGACCGCCCTCAATGAGCGCAAATACACCAACGAGGGGCGTACCTATCCCATCCCCACCATCTCCTTCTTTGCGGCGTCCAATGAAATTCCAAACTTCAATGACCCGCAGGAAAAGATTCTGGAGGCGCTGTACGACCGCCTGGAGCTGAAGGTCATCACGGACAATATCCAGGAGAAGTCCAACCGGATGGCCGTACTCAAGAGCAAGCAGGCCGGTACGTTCGGACAGACCAGCGCCATGATCACGCTGGACGAACTGCTCGCCATGCAGAAGGAGGTTGCGGCGGTCCTGGTGCCCGACGCGGCCAATGAGCTGGCGGACGATATTCTGTGCGAGCTGCGCAAAAACGGTGTATCGGTTTCCGACCGTAAATACCTGAACTACTATCCCATCGCCCAGGCCAAGGCGTGGCTCTCCGGCCATGCGTCGGTGGAATCCGTTGACCTGTTGGCGCTGAAAAACTACCTATGGAAGCTGCCGGGCGACCTGACGAATGTGGAAGCCGTCTTAAACCGCCTGTGCATCAATCCCATGCAGAGCAAGGCCAACGACATTCGGGGTATGGCGATGGAGGCCCAGGAGGACTTCGAGGCGGCAAAGGATATGCAGGGCGTCCCCAACGCCGGCAGCAAAGCCCTCATCAAACTGCGGGGCGAGCTGGTGCGGCTCTACGGGATGCAGCAGGACCTGGCAGGCGCGGCGCAGTCGGACAGCGAAAAGACGCTGACCGGCGACCTTTTGAACGACCTGGAGCAGATCAGCAGGCAGGCGCATGAAGCCGTGGGCTTTACCTACGCGCCGCTGGAGCAGCTTGCCGCGCTGCAGTGAGGAGGGAATAGACCATGTCTGCAAGAATGGACGCTTGGAAGCTCTCCTATGAGGAGGTCCACTTTCTTGGTACTCCGGGCCTCTTCACCAGCTGGCGGGTCAGCCTGCGCAGCCTCCCGGACAGCGTACATCGCTATGAGATCCGGGAAGAAGGCGGCGGTCCCTGCCAGCTTGCCCGCGGGGTCCTGGCAGATCATTTCGGGACCCTGCTGACCACCGATCCCATCCAGCTGCCGCCGGACGGATACCTCTCCTTTGAGGACCAGGACCTGGAGTGGGGGAACGGCGGAGCGGTCACTTTGGCGGAATTTCTGAGAAAGTATCCGCCTACAGGCCGGGATGTGATTGAGCTGTGGGACGCACTTTCGGAGGAACGGGACCTGCTGTATAGTTGGGACGACGGCCGGGATGTGAAAAACGGCTGCATCGGCCATTTGCGTGGAGATTTCGAGGGCCGCATACTGCATCATACCTGGTGGCCCCACCACTGGGACGAGGTGCGCAACAACGAGCGATTCCAAAAGGACCTCACACGTGTTGTTGACTGGCTGCGCACCGGCTTTGCTCCGCTGCGGGATCTGAATACCATGCGCGCATTCTGCAATCTCCGGCACAGCGCGGCGCTCCCAAATGAGGACAGTGTGTATGGCTTCCGTGTGGAGACGAAGGGATATCGCTATCTGCTCCGCTGTACCCCCTTGGATGGCTACTATCATGTGTACCTCTACTGCTACAGCAAGGAGGTCTGCCCATGCGCGGAAAAAGAGTGAGGGTCATGTGCAACGGCTCCATCCGGCATGGTACCATTACGGACTTTCTGACCAAAGAGGAGACCAAACGGTGCCTAATGTATGGGCAGCTCATTGAAGTGAAGATGGACGATACCGGAAAAGAGGAAGAATTCAGCTATGGATACAGCTTAGAGGAGGATGTGCAATGAGCTATATCGGCGGAGGCCCCTATGATGTGGAGACCTGTCCGGAGTGCGTCGCGCTCATGTGGAACGGCCGGTGTGAAAACCCGGATTGTGTCTACCAATGGCGGCCCAAAACGGATGAGGGCGAGGAGGATGAGCGATGAAAAACTTTCGTGTCAACCGTGTATCCCAGTGCGAACCGGAGGGATTGGCTGCTCTGGTGCGGGCGCAAAATATGAAAAGCGCGTTGAGGAAGGTCAAAGGCGGACGCGATCTGCGCCTGCCCGACGGGACCTACTATATATTTGAAGCAGGCCACTATAATTGCGGCCTTTCGATAACCTTGCCATCGAAAGAATATCAGAATGAAGAACAGGGGAGGAAAACGCCATGTTAAGCAGAACGATCATGATGGGACGTCTGACCAGAGACCCGGAGCTGAGGAACACCCAGACTGGAATCCCGGTCTGTAGTTTCTCTATCGCCTGTGACCGGAACTTTAAGAACGCCAATGGCGAGCGGGAGACGGACTTTTTTGACTGCGTCGCTTGGCGCCAGACCGCCGAGTTCGTAAGCCGGCATTTCACCAAGGGCCGTATGGCCGTGGTGGAAGGCCGACTGCAAAACCGGGACTGGACCGACAAGGAGGGCAATAAGCGCCGCACTACGGAGCTTATCGTTGACAACGCCTACTTTGGCGACTCCAAGCCCAAGGAGGATGGCTCTGGTGAGCCTCCGGCCTATGGCGGCGATCCGATGGCCGGAGCTCCTGCGTCCGACGGCGGTGGTTTTGGCGTACCGCCCGGATTTACGCCGGACTTTGGCGAGGTAGATGAGGGCGGCGAACTGCCGTTCTGACTGGCTGCTGGGGGAGGCTTCTGCCTCCCCCAGCATGATTCAAAATAATAGATGATAGGAGAATGAAAAATGAAACAGTTAGGAAATCTCGCTCTGGTATGCGCGAAACGCCCGGAGGTGCTGCTGCAGATCTATGACGGCCGGGCGTGTGTCTATGTGGGGGAAGGCCCCGAGCGGGCCATGTTCTCCGCTGCCTGGGACGATGACGAGGAGCTGTGCCGCATGATCCATGAGCTGAATTTCGGCCGGTATCGCAACAGTCAGGCGGCGTGAAGGATTGTTTTTATAATTTGTTCACGGCTGACAGAAAAATCAGAAAGGACGCATATGATAATTAAATTTGACCGTTCCTACATTAGCGCGGGCACCCGAGAGCTCATAGAACGCGGGTATGCGCGGGAAGAATTGGATAAACTCGTTTTTCGGTTTGAGTACACAGAAGAGGAGCGAATCCAAAACCGCGAAATGGCTGTTAAACTCTCGCCAGAGGCGTGGGCAGCCTCCGCGGACCGGGCGGCTCGGCGGAGAAGCGAAATGATGGAGCCTGTGATGAGATCCATCGCAGGTGAGTTTGTCTGCTATCAGTATGACCATGAGGAAAAGCTCGTTTTTCGCAGTGCAAAGTGGGATCTGTTTTTTCATTGCAATGCGCTCAACGTATCGAATGCTTCGGCCGCAGGCCGGGACTATTCCTATTTTACGCTCTCATTTAATCGTGAGCACACGGTAGAGCAGCGTATGGAAATCTGCGGCCGAGTGATTCGTCTCCTTCGGGAGCGGTTTGCAGCGCATCCTAATCTTCGCGTATCGGTGCAGTACATGGGCTTACTGGACACGGAAAAAATCCGCCGTTTCATTCAGCGGGCACTTCCGTCCATGGACGGAAAACGGTGCTCCTATCATGGCTGGGAAGGACGGCTTGTACCTGTCTCTTATACACATCTCCGAGCCCACGAGACCGGAGCCTATCTC